>ERZ746981.65-NODE-65-length-97908-cov-15.109863_pt1 | contig 97908 bp, 70 predicted proteins | sample MGYA00374948_ERZ746981 | MGnify/ENA primary metagenome ERZ746981 (study PRJEB28757, sample SAMN06711160) | food metagenome | host: microorganism | place: China:Harbin | collected 2017-01-30 | study: EMG produced TPA metagenomics assembly of the Analysis of Microbial...
TGCTGCTGAAAAATCCGTACCGCGGAGAGAAATGATGCTGAATCAATGTTTGAAGTTCACGGAATGAACAATAATGGGCAAGTATGAATATTTTCCTTTGTTCAGCAAACTTCTAAGCTTGTTCGAGTACCATATTTTGTGTTGTATAGGTAGTGGTCGTGGGTACGCTTCAAAAAGCATTATATCAGACATATCCTGTAATCTTGCAATATTTCAACTAGTGAAACCAATGTTGAATTCTCATGCGTATTGATCATTCATTATACTTTCCCTAGACCAAATAAAGTATGCTGTAATGTCAAGCCTACACCTCTGTACTCTCCTCGGTACTAAATTGAGGCATATGAAAATGGCATCCTAGTTTACATGTCTCGCTTAGTACCACAAATATATGTTTAAAGCCATTTTTTCAGTAGTTCTCATTTCATTGCAACTTTATTTCTTTCTCTAATTTCTCAAATGCTCTCCACCGCCTACATTCCACATTGTGCTTCCCTAAGCTATGTTCCAGACACCAGGTCCTGTGTGACATCCGTGCACCGGTAAATTTCCGAATTCCGATCGCGAGCCACCATTCAGCAAGAAAAAAAAAAGCAGAAGTGAGATCTTCGGATCACGATGATGACAATAATCCATTCTTAGAACCCACCAGCAGGAACAAAAATCGTACGGATACGTAAAAAAAAGGGCATTTTAAACACTCCAAGGATGTCGGAGCCGCCTAGATTTGACTGGTACAAAATTCCAGGGCTCGAAACATCAACACCGGCGTTGAATGCAGATCGAGGAAATCACACTGATGGAAATGATTCTGGAACTGCAGGCAAGATTAATATTCGAATTACGCCCTTGGACCACAAAGGTACGGATGCATCTGACGTGAAGATGAGTGCAGATGGTGACAGTGAGGCGCGGAGGTCGACCACTTTGGATGCAATGTTCAATCATCTAAAAATATCACTAAACGATAAAGCGTATCATAGTGATGAAACGGTAGCTTTAAAGACACCAGAGCCAGCTCTAACGGGGCGGAGTTCGTCAAGCTCTGCATTGGATGAATCGGGCAGGGCCGAAAATGGGGCTGCCGGCGGCATTGGGTCGCCAAGGATGGATATTGCCCAAAAAAGTGCGGCTGGTAATGGTGCAGGTACAAGTACAGATAATATAGAAGATGATGACTCGATACCGTTATCACTAACGGCAGATGAGCTTACAAAGGATGAGGCAAAGACATATCTCCGGTGGTACGACTACATAGAGAGCCACAAGCGGAGACAGACCGGGATGAGTGTGAAAGTGACACTAGACGACGTTTTTCGTTTCATGCATCATTTCGGAATAAGCGATGGTGTCAAGCGGAAGTTGATGGCGATGTTTGCGAGATGGGCCATGTCCCTTAGCATAGGGCAGTTTTTTGCATTGTTGCGGTTGATATCGCATGCACTAAAGGGGGATCCGATCCTCCGAATATCTATAAAAAGAGTGAGTCCGATTCCAAAGCCATTACCCATCATGGCGCGTGGAAAAAGGCAGGAGGGAGACGATGAGACTACAAGTGGTGAGGAGAGTGACAGAAGCAGTGTTTCGAGTGTTGAGGATGGTGCAGATGGGGCAACAGGTGCAAAAAAGCTTGATTTGGATTCCTTTACACAGTTTATATTGACTGGTGAAAAACCGCCTGATTCGTCGAAAGGCAGGTCGCACAGAAGCCGAGGCAAGAAGAAAATGAGGAAGAAGAAGAAGAATGTGGGTGCAAAGGAAGGAAATTCGAGGAAAAGAGTGAAGTTTTCGGATCAAGTGGTGTGTGATGATGCCCCAGAGTACGATAGGGGTCAGGATTTGGCTATGGAGCAGCCCAATGAGGAAACTGCACTTTCCCCGTTGGACTTCCAGCTACCAATGGGGGCACTTTTGAAAAAATTGGAGCAACAACGTACAGGTGAGGCTTTGAGCCAGCAGCAGGGACAGACACATGAGAATTTGCCAAATACAGCCGATGGTAAGGATGTTCCGCTTCCGGATAACAAATTCCAGAATGTCCAGATAGACAGCGTGTCTGTTGGAGGTGTTCCGCGTTCTTTTGCGAATGTTATTGGTCCGAATCTTCAGCCTTTAGCGCCAAATTTGACTGGAAGTGCCAGTAAGATGATGAGGCAAAGAGAGGAGAGTGGGGCTAATGTGTGGCAGCAGCAGCAACAGCAACAAATAGAACCTCAACAACAACAAACTCAACAACAATTTCAACAACAACCTCAACCTCAACCTCAACCTCAACCTCAACAACAACAAACTCAACAACAATTTCAGCAACAACCTCAACCTCAACAACAACAATCTCAACAACAACAACAAACACAACCTCAATTTCAACAACAAATACATCCCCAATTTCAACAACAAACGCATCCCCAATTTCAACCTCAACCTCAACCCCAAGTTCAACAACCCTCTCCCTTCCTGTCGGCAGGAAACCAGCGTGCAAACTTCTTCCTAAAATCTGCTCTTACAGGTGGTGGTTCGCTATCAGCTCCCCAAAACGCTCCAAAAAGCACAGCATCGCCTCTTCCGCCTCCCCCTCTCCCTGCCCGCAGGAAGAACTTCTCTAATTCCTATCCATACGTTCCCCCAAAGCCTCAACTCAGCTCCGAACAGAGGCAGAAGTATGCTTCCACGATAAATTCACAGCCTACTGCCTATTCCGGTCAACAGTTGAATCAGTTGGCACCACAGGGCAACCAAGGTCCCATCCAATACCAGCAGAAGCTGCCGCAGCAGCTGAATCCACAGTATACACAGCCGTATTCTCAAAATGCCCAGCAACAGTATCCGCTGACTTTTCAACAACAGCAACTGCAACAACAGCCACAACAACCCCAATATCTCCAGAATGGGGGCTATCCAAACGGCCAGGGCTTTGGACAGCAACAGTGGTCATGATGGCTTGACTGCACTTTGGTTTCGGCGATCGCATGGGCATGTATGTATATATTTGTAGATGTACAGGTATCGCAAATATGAATAAAGAGCATTAATATTGATCCGAGGGCCGCTTTGCATCCGTGCACCGTACCGGTGAAAAAATTGGGGGTGGGAAGGCAGAAAAAGTAGAAAAAAAAAAAAAAAACCTGATGCAAAATATCCTCATGTCTTGAAATAATCAGATTGGCAAATTACTAGCTTCCCAATCGTAAATTACACCAAACCACACTTAAAAGCACATTTGCACAAAGATGTCTGCAAGCAGAGGAGTTCAGTATCCACAACAGTCGAACTGGCAGAAGTTCAAGATGGGCCTTGCGATGGGCGTAAGTATATGAGAAACATGGATGATAGTCATAGTCTTTGGTGGTTTTTTGATCAATACTAACACAGAAATACGGCATTTCTTATTTTGACAGTCTGCAGTCGGTGTCGTGACAGGATTCATGTTTGGAGGCTACGCAATTCTACGTTATGGTGCACCAAAAGGTGTCATAAACACTATGGGCCAGTACATATTGGGCTCGGCAGCAGCTTTCGGCATGTTTATGTCAATTGGTTCTGTTATCAGGTCGGACTCGATTATGTCCGATCCATCTTTCGCCATGGTTGCCGGAAAAAGGCCTGAAAGCATGGCTGAACTGAGGGCCATGATGATGGCTAGGCATATGGTTAATATGGAGAATATGAAGATGAAGAAGAACTAACTAGAGAAATGAAGTCTGGCTGTAAAGAGGCAGATGTTGCAGATCAAATAAAGGAAAGAAGCAAATCGCTTTGTTCTTTGGGGCCGGTGAGTCAGTTTGATTCTTGTATTTATATAGTTGTTGTTTGGGCCACTTTATTTCAGATGAAGGAAATGCAATTTGCTGTTCGTATTGGCAGATTGCAGAAGGAGGCAAATTGAGGCAACTGCTGGCTGCTGGCTTTTTTAATGAATTGTTAAGATTGTAAATACTTGCTAATGTATTGAAGATGGTAGGGGTGGATTTGTACTCGAATCATAATAAAATTCAAGTTCGAATTATAATAAAATTCGAATTGTTCTACACAGACGTTTTGCATTGTATTCTTTTTTTAGCGTTTTCTGTTCTTTTTTATCCCATTTCCATCGCTTTTTTCGCGCACGCTTTGTTCGGCAACAGATCAGTGATAGTTATTGTTTCAGCCTCCAATTCGCACTTTTTTCTTGCGAAACATAATGAAAAAAGTGATTTAGACATTTGGGATGATGTTTCAGATTTATCGAACTTGAAACAGGGACAAGGCAACATGGAGCCCAGATAGATATAAGAATGTGTTTGCGTACAGAAATCAATCTGTTTACTTGTGATAATGTGTCAGCTAACAATAGAATGTCCTGTAATAGGACGTCTTTATTTCGTCTGTGTCTTGGGTGATTACTGCATTTGGAAACAACTCGCAACTTTCTCACAGACTTTGGAAAACTGGGACGGATTATAATTTTATTATTATACTGCCTGTTTCTTGACGTTTTTTTTTTTTTTTTATCCTTATATCTTTTTTTACCATTTTGCAACCCGACCATAATTTTAATTACCCACCTGTTGTTTTATATTTACTTGCATAGGATAGCGGGAGACTGGACAAATCAAATGCCATCGTCCAAAAAGTCAATCCAACGATCCCTAAGACGGACTTCGCTTGGCAGGATTGCTTCTGACGATCTCAAAGATATCTATTCTTCGCTGATCTACTGCTTAAAGCTAAAAGAAGAAAGAAGCAAATCTTTAGAGCATGCGTCAAACAAAATTCTGAGCTTTTCGTTCGGAAAGACTCCCCTGTTCAGCTTTTGTGTGGGAAAAGCTCTTTGTGCACTCGAAAATTTGTCTTTTGATGTTCATCAACAGTCACTAACCACAAATATATCGTATGACATAACAAAACAAAGTGCATTTAATCTTCTTACAATTTTTTTTGATGCACATCTCTTGCATTGTCCAGAGGATCGGACTAAGAACCTTCTTCCCGGTAAGAATAAGCTTGTTCAAGTCACTCCCAAGGGAGCAGCAGTTTTCCAACGGTTTTGTGAAAAGAAAGGCATTCTCAGTAATGCAAGAAAAGTCACTGACCTGCTCGAATCAAATATAAACACGATGCAGTTGGTTTATTTTGAGCGGAACCCAGAAACAGACAGGATTATACACAATGAATATTGGGATAAGCTTCTCTTTGTGGGTGTTATGGGTCCCAGAATGAATTTTTGGTCGCCAAAAAATCCACCAGACGAAATACCAGACGAAATTCTTAATTCAAGGAAAATGTGGGAGGATATTGCCAGTGAAGCCAAATTTGGAAACTATATATTTGATGGTTATCTTAGCAATGGCAGTCCCGGAGATGCAAAAGAGAGTCAAGCCAACTTCCAGGAGTACTTGGATTCAAAGAATGAGAACAAAAGCATATCAGAGGAGTCCGGAACTTCGAAAAGCTCTGGAAAGAAAAGTACCAAGGCAAAAAAGATGAAAAAGACCTCTGAAAAGTATCCATTCTACCATCGGTTCTTTAGCAACCCAGACTCCGACTCCCACATACAGTACTATGTGTCTAATAAAGGAGTCCGGCTATTTAGAAACAAAACGGTTTACGAGAAGAGCCATAAGGACAGATTGCTCTCATATTGTGTTACAGGACAGGCAATTGTTCAGTATTTGATGGATTGTACCGATATTATGTACATAGATGAGGCTCTGGGCATTGGTGAGACGTTTATGCAGTTGAATCTTCTTGAAAAGGCTTATACTGATGATAAATTGGCTTCACATAATATATTCTCCGGTACAAAGCATGATTTTTACAAGTTGAGTGACGAGGGAAAGAAGATTGTTCACTGGAAGAGAATTGGGAAAAGAGATGTGTGTGAGAAGGTTGAAAATGAACAAGTATCCTCAAGTGAGCCGCTGGAAAATAGAGATGAAAAAGAAGAAGTCGACTCTTTACAAGCAGATGGCTCAGTACACAGCAAATTCGATAATTGCAGCTGCGGTGAAGATGGAGATGCCATTAAGCTCAAGACAATGCGTATAATACCATCTTCACCTTCTGTATCAGTGGGTCATTTTTCTTCAGATTCGATATTTGTTGACTGTGAGCAGGATAACGGAAAGAAAGCATCGGTCGAACAGCAAATCAAAGGATTGACGCTCAGCAAAGTGCTGAAGGATCCTGCCCTAAAGTATCTCTTCAGGCAGCACCTATTTCAGAGTTACTGTGAAGAGAATTTGGATGCGTATGATGCAATTGGGGAGTTTGAATCCAAGTTGGGAGTGCTTAAGAAGTTGGTGAAACTCAGGAGGAAGCAGAAGTTGGATGCCAGCTCTGGTAAGAATGCCAAATTCTCGTCTGTAAGTAGCAAAAGAAGAAGCCTGACTGTGAAATCTGCCATCAGCCGGGTTTCCAAAGAGTGTCTTTCCAAAATTTATGCAATCTACAGTTCGTACTTGATAGATGGTGTGATGAATGAGCTCAACATCGACTCGCATCTAAAATTTAGCATTCGGCAGTTGATGACATCTCCAGACACGCCATCTGTCTTTAAATCATTCCCCACTCCTGAGGCACAAAGACAAATCAACACTGCAAACGTCCACTGGTTGCAAAAAATGGACAGCAAAGCAAGCAGTGGCAGCCAGGAATGTTCCAAAACTCCAACTGAAAAAGCTAATGGTGGCAAAGCAGAAGACATGAATAATGAAGCAGGACCAAAGAGGCCACCCAACATCCATATTGGCCCAAGAAAGGACGTGGGAAGATCAGAATTATCACCTTCGGATATTGTCATGGCTCCAACATTGAGCATTTTGTGGAAAGTGGGGGATTTATATGGGCAGGTTCGAACTCAGGTAAGACAGATGTTGGAGCAGGACTCTCTGCCCAAGTTTCTTGGTTCCGATACGTTGTATGAGTCGATGCGGCGGTGCAGCAATGGCTCTATTGGGAATTGAGAGGAGAAGATAGATCGTGTGTGTAAGGAGTATTTTGCCGGATATGCAGTCCCGATTTATAGGCATAATTAATATTTTAAAGCATAATCAGATCTTAGTAAGTGTAGCTGGTGGTGGGTAATAATGGCAATTGCATTCAGCGTCTACAAGTTTAGGACAGTTTGAGTTGTTCTCCAAATTTTTGGTTGCTATTTATGTGTTGGTATATTTGATGGGCCAGCCAGTTCTGACATCTTTCTTAATATTGGTTCTGCATTTCAATTGATGAGATTCGAGTACAATTTTCAACATGATCAGTTAATGGAAGTCAACAATAGATATGAACCCATATATGGACAAATATGCTGGGCATTTCAACGAGGATTGCGAATATGAACTTCATTGCGTTTAGTTCATCAAGGTGATGTTTCCATGGGTCACTACTATGCAATGATCAAACCAAATGAAGAGGATAAGTGGTTTATGTTCGACGACGATAAACCTGGAGGATTACAACTAGTGATGTTTTCAAGGGCACTGAAGAAGATCCTGATACGCTGAAAGGTGTGACCAGAGATGGCACTACCTCATGCATTAATCAGCACTACCCTCATGCCTTAATCGGCACTACTCTCACACATAATCAGCATTACTCTCATACATTAATCAGCACTACTCTCACACATAATCAGCACTACTCTCACACATAATCAGCACTACTCTCACACATAATCAACACAGACTACAAAGCCAAAAACTACCGTTGCGACTTCCGTCAAGATTTAATTTATTTATTTGATACTTAACAGACCCCAGGCTCAATGACTAAACCCATGGCAAGCAGCGATAAAACTAATTAAACTGCAAAGCAGATACATATATAGAGGCGTTCGTCGTTCACTGAACAGGCTCGATTGTGGTTCCCTTCTTGATGGTGGCCCATCCAATCAAACGGAAGTGCTTGTCGATTCTTCTGGACAGAGCGATCTTCTCGTTGATCTCGGTACAGGCAGGAGATGTGAGTGTTAAACGAGCCATATCGGCCTTGACAGCGACCACCCGTGCACCGGTTGCAGTAGAGCCGATGTTGACCATGAGGACATCGTCAACTTCCAACTTTCTGACCTTGACCTGCTTCTGGCCGTCCGTTTTCACACCCAAGAGACGTCTCAAAAGGAAGTAGTTGATCTCGATGTCTGTGAAAATGGATGGAAGAGAGCCTCTTGCTCCCACAACCTGGCCCACAAGCCTGTCAGCCCTGCAAAGCGTGGGATCAACCTTGGTTCCCACACCAATAAGCCCACCGGGAACGGCAAACTTCAAGTCGTTGTGCTCGGCAAAGAGAGAGACGATGTGGGAGAAGATTGGACGGCACTGGATCTTTCCAGAGTCATCTTTGGTGACGATTCCGGGTCTGATCTCGATCTCGTCGCCGATTCTGAACACACCGGTCAAAATAGAGCCTCCGGCAACACCTCCCTTCAAGTCGTTGATCTCGGAACCGGGCTTATTCACATCGAACGAACGGATAACCATCAGTCTTGGCTTGGCAGTGAAGTCCCTGACAGGCACCGGGATCGACTTCACCATGCACATGTCCACGGCATCGATGTTGTACTTCAACTGGGCACTGATGGGGATGATTGGCGCACCATCTGCAACCGTACCCTTGATAAACTTGAGAATCGACTTCTCGTGCTCTAGTGCGGCCTCTCTCTTCATCAAATCGACCTTGTTCTGGAGGATGATCACGTGCTTCAACTTCATGATCTCGATTGCCGCCAAGTGCTCCGATGTCTGCGGCTGAGGGCAAGGCTCGTTTCCTGCAATAAGCAACAAGGCGGCATCCATAACTGCTGCTCCTGAAAGCATAGTGCTCATCAAAATATCGTGACCAGGACAGTCAACAAAGGACACGTGGCGCACCAACTGGTACCGGCCCGTGCATCCCTCCCGGAGGCACTTTGGGTGTATTTCCTTGTCCGACTTGAAAGAGTGGTAGCATTCTGGTTCTGGGCACTCCGGGTTGTCGCACTTGTAGATTTTCGCGTTTGCATATCCAAGCTTGATCGTGATGTTTCTCTCCAACTCGTTCTTGAACCGCACCGTCTGAACTCCCGAGATGGCTTTCACCACCGTCGATTTTCCGTGTGCAACATGTCCAATTGTTCCGATGTTAATGGTAGCTTGCCTGTTGATAATCTCGGCTGAAAGGGGCGTCAACTTGCTGATATCTGGGTTCTCCGGCTGCTCGGGCAACCCTCCTCCCTCCTCGAACTCCCTTTTCCTCTTCTGCTCTTCTGTTTCCTCGTCTCCTGCCATCGTTCCTTCTGCAAATGTCACTTTTTTCGCTGCTTTACTGTCTGTGCTGTTTTCGGCCGGTTCTTCCACTCCGCTTTTGGCTTCTTCGCCTGCTGTAGCCTTCTCCTCCTTCTTCACTTCATCTTCTTCCTTCTTTTCTGTTTTCTTCTCGTCTTTCTTCTCCTCCCTCTTCAAGATATTGTCTTTCTCTCTAATCTTCTTGTCAATATTTCCTTTGGCTCCAATCACCAGATCTGGAACAACATCCTGGATTTCTCTTGGCATCTTGATGTTTTCGTTTGCCTGTGTATATCTGCTTGTGCCTTTTTGGCTTGTCCTTTATTTGCTGCTGCTTTGCTTTTTCCCCATATAAAAACACTTGCCCTGCTCTTTTCTGTCTTTTACTCATTCTATTCATTTTTTTTAGTTTCCTGTTTTTTTTGATTTTTTTCACCACGAAAATTTCACATCATCCTTTGTTCCCCATACAGCCTAACTCCTGAAAAATTTTTTTTCCTTACTTACCGCCGCTCACCCCCATGCTCCAAGGCACCAGCCGACGGGTCGATTGACTTCAGGCTTTTGCATATACTTTGTGTCATGCCCAGTACAGCTTAATGATAATGATAAAGATCTGGAAGTTTCTGAGAATACAGATGGTCATACATTATAGTTTGGGAAAATATCTGGATACAAGTAAACCTTCATATATATACATATAGGAATTACACTTGGAATGATATTACGTGAAAGCATATAGTGTAAAGACAACTAATACAATCCTGTGCTGTCTCCTTATCTAGTCTTCAATCAACAAGCCGAGTATGCAGTGAAAAAAGCAAGAAAAAGCAATAAACATATCCAAGCAACCTCAAAAGTAGTACCCTAGAAATAAACACTAGCAAGAAGTTACAAGACATACTAATTATAACTACGACACATTTAAAAAGAAACAAATTCAATTTGACTATATATAAAAAGTGAAAATCATAAAACCGAAAACTCAAAGATCATTAGCGAGACTCCCAACTCAATCGATGGAGATCTTTTTGACGTTCTGCGAGTTCTTAACCTTTGGAACCTGCAAGGTCAAAATACCATCCTGGAAGCCTGCCTTGATGTTTTCACCGTCGACATTCTGTGGTAAAGTCAAAGACCTCTCAAACTTACCATATTGAATCTCACTGTGCACAACAGTGTCACCTTCCTTCTCCTCATTCTTGGTCTCTGGAATTTCACCCTTGATGCTCAACAAGTGACTGTCCTTATCGAAGTTGATATCCAAATGGTCCTTTGCAGCACCTGGAACAGAAACCTTTAGAGTGTAAGATTTCTCGTTTTCGTGCACATCTAATGCTGGAATAAACGTGTCCTCATCAAAGGCGGAGCCAAAGAATGGATCGTTGTAGAATGAAAGTAGTGAATTCTGCTTTTCCTGGTCACCCTTCTTTGCCGGAGCGCCTTGCTTTGGGGCTTTAGCAACAGCCTTTTTGTCATCTGGCTTCAAGGACTTCCTGTTTCCTCTCTTGTTTGAAGTCTGGCCAATTGCCTGGTGGACCTGATCAACTGCATCCGCAATGTCATCAACGAAATCATACAATGGAGTGTATGGGGAAGAGTATGGGTTGAAGAAGAAAGACATGTTTGAAGTAATTGTTTAAGCGCTTGTAATTAAAATTTGATATATTGCACTGATCTAAGTAGAGTATCTGTGAAACTAAAATGTTCTGGTGATAGAGAATGATTTGTACTGAGATGTAGTCGCAAATTTTAGTGTCATTTAACTGTACCATCCCCTCCTTTTATAGTTGATAAATTTTAGTAAGTACAAAAGACTGTAGTCGGGGCACCCAAGGATCATAGTTCCGGGATTTTCCACAATTTGCTAGAAATTTCCGTTTTGGGAATCGCCACCTCAAAAAAATTTCTGGAGGCCACACCCCACAAAAGCAGCAGCCAAAAGTGAATCACCAGCAGTCGATTGTTATTATTCTAGAAATTGCTGCATTCTTCGGGTTCTGTGGGGTTTCGATACACGGAATTGTCGGATGCTTTTCGCCTGGCCTGGTTTGGGGAACCTTTGCAAATTGGTTGTTGTGAGCAAGTAAGAAAAAGATAGAAATTTAAAATTAAAATAAAATTAAGCGCCGGATGATGACACGAGTCGTGATTTATTGATGAAAAACAAGCTGCTGAAAATTCTCGAAACAGTGGATGAACCATTGTGGTTATTGGAGTTGTAGGAAGGCGACAATGCAGCAAGAGAAGGGAGTAGACTCTAGAACTTGAAGGGATGAAGTTGCTACTGTAGTTATTGCCAATACCGAAGATATGACATAGAGAGTACAGTATTTGCAATCCTAGTCTTAGTATTGTTACTTGCCTTTACTATTGTTAGTGTACTATTACCCTTACTATTACCCTTACTGTTGCCTCTATTGTTAGTATACTATTACTTTTACTATTCCTTACTATTACTCTTACTATTCCTTACTATTGTTAGTATACTATCACCCTTAGTACTGCCTGTACTACCACCCTTACTACTGCCTGTACTACCACCCTTACTACTGCCTGTACTACCACCCTTACTATTATTTCTGTTACTATTATTATACACTAGCGCTGAGATCACTCGGCATGAAATCCAAAGTCATTCATCACGGTGTCAATATCCTTAAACAACAGGTCGGAGTCAATGTCTTTGGCGAGATCCCATGAATCAAGCGAGAATACAGGAGTGTCTGGTGATCTGGAATTCGTGGTTTGTTGAGAGTTTTGGTGCAAGTCTTGGGAATTTTGGTGTGAATCCTGAGAGTTTTGATGTAAATCCTGAGAGTTTTGATGTAAATCCTGAGAGTTTTGATGTAAATCCTGAGAGTTTTGATGTAAATCCTGAGAATTACGATGTTGATCCTGATAAGGACGATCCACAGGCGACCGATGGACAAAAGGAGAACTCTGTGTGCTGCTTTCTCTGTCTGTGTTGTCGCTGAGAGATATTGGCTGAGGGTCTAAAGGAATTGTTGAGATGATCTTTCTTGCATCTGACTCGGGGTGTAGGGACTCAGACAATGACCGGCGGTGAGGTTTTTTGGAGGAGTCTTTGTTGGATCCGCCAGGATTGTTTTGAAGATCTTCCCTGGTATGATTTCCCGAGCCTTGATTCTCTCCACTTTGATTCTCTCCATCTTCATTCTTTCCATTTTGCTTCTCATCATTCTCTCCATTTTGATTCTCCTCGCTCTGATTCTCTCCATCCCCCGCAGCCTCGGCAGCCTCGGCAGCCTCGCGGTCAGCCTTGTCCTTCTGCTCCGGGTGGAGCTGGATCATGCCGCATTTCCGGCGGAGAATCCACAAAGAGTCAAAAAACACACTGGCACACATTCTGGACCGGACAACCACGGTGGGAGACAGCAGGCGGCGGCGGTGGAGAGTCTCGAACAGCCCCCACATGCACCGCATGATGCCGGAGGCCCGGTAGGCGAGATCATGCTTTATGACAGAAGCATGTTGGCAGAGGGCGACTGCGTCGAGGTAAGCGGTTTTGCCCCGAGCCACGTCGAGCAACGGGGCATACGAGGAGAGCACCAGCCGGGCAATCACGCAGGCAGCCTGCCAGATGGTCACGGTGTACACAGGCGGGAGGTGGGCGGCAAAACCGTGATTTCTGTGCTGGGAGGCTGTACAGTGGCGAATGAGGGCAAGCGACGCGTCGTAGGCCTTGAGAAGACCGCGGGCCAGGTCGTAGGGAGGCGCCTTGTCGGCGTCGAAGAAGTAGTATGTGGTGAGGTGCAGGCGGGCGGCGAGCAGCGAGAGAAGACGGAAGTCGTCGATCGGCGCGTCGATCGGCGCGTCGGCGCCGTGCAGCTGGAGCCCGTCGAGCTCGGCCTCGAGGAGCCGGAGCAACGGGTAGCGTTCCGGCAGGCCGGCGAGCATGAGCGGGTCGAAGGGGTTGCTGTTGAGCGCGCGGGCGAGCCGGGATTCGAAGCGCTGCACGGCAAGCATCTGGCGGAGCTGCGTCGGGACGATCGACGCGTCAATCGACGCACCCACCCCAGTCGCCGGCTGCACCCCCGTCACACTCGGGAACCCGAACGCCGTCGCGATGATTTGCGACACCACGTTGCAGGCAGCCCACGTGCGGGCCTGCTCGCGGAGCAACCGCGGGTTGTTGGTGGTTAGGCCGTCGGCTGAGTGTCCCGGAATGTGTAGGCCTATCCGGATAGCCTGGAAGAGGGCAATTCCAGCCGAGTACCAGGAGGAATCGGCACTGATGGAGGATGTGAGTGGTGGCCAGAACGTGTACAAGAGGAAGGCCTGCACTGTGTACACGCTGCAGACGTTTAAAACCGGTTCATCGAGCTCTGAGGGTGCGTATCTGGTGATTGGGGCGATGGAGAGCTCTGCAAGTGCCGATTTGAGTCTTGGCGACAGCTCGAAGTACATCCGGCGGGCTTTTTCGCGGGGGACCGTCCTGGAGCTGAAAGTCCGCAATGCGGTGGCCATCAGTGTCCAGAAGAGGATCGGACAAAGCCTGTAGATGCAGTCAATGCCCCTGGAAACGTCCACAACGGGCAAAGACGGCTGGTAGTGCCGGACAAAGTGCGAAAACAGCTGCGAGATCTGCCCGGGGGTGAGTGTCAGGTCCCCGAGGGTTCTGCTGATCGATGCGGCCGGGTAGTTTTGATTGTTAGGTGGGGTGTTTTGGTTTGTATGCTTGTTTGGCGAGGTGTTTTGATTTGGTAATGTATTTGATGTACTTGGTGAGGCATTTTCATTTGGTAATGTGTGTTTATTTGGTGAGGTATTTGATGCATTTGATGTATTTGATGTATTTGATGTACTTTGTAATTTATTCGATGTGTTTGATGTATTTTCATTTGGTAATGTATTTGATGTACTTGATGTACTTGATGTACTTGGCAATGCATTTCGATTTAGCAATGCATGTCGATTCGCTAGATGTGGCAATTGCGATCGTTGATTTGGCTGTGGCAGAGGGGATGGCTGATTTGATAGTGGTGATTGCTGACTTGGCAGCTGTGATTGCCGATTTAGTTGCATCCGCTGACTTAGCTGTATCTGATTTAGTTGCATCTGACTTAGCTGCACCTGACTTAGTTGCGTCTGCTGACCCGATAATCGTCCACTTGGTAGCTGCGATAACATACTCTCTCGTAGTTGCACTTGTTGAAGTGGCGTGGGTGGCAACGGTGTCGGTAATTGTGCCGGCGACTGAGTCTGTGCTAGTGGGGTGGGCGGCAGTGGAGTAGACGGCATGGAATTTGACCCAACTGGTGTAGGAGACAATGAATTGAACGCAAGCAAATTTGGCGGCATTTGTGCAACCGGCTTTCGTCGAAAGTACGACGCCTGAGGCCTCAAAATAGGCGCCTGAGGTGCTAAATACTGCAGTCTCTGCCTCATTAGCTCGTAATCCCGCTCCATCCGTGCAATTTGAACTCGCTTAAATGTCCGCTTGTAGTCAGAATCCAAAACGCACTCTATCTTTCTCTTTGCACACCTGCTGCAGGGACCCGGAGCTCGGTCAAACGCATCACACCGTGCCTTCTGCTGCCTGCACTCCCTGCATGCAATCTTCTTGGGCCTTTTCTTCCTTTTTCGGCCTGCTTTGCCTGCATCATGCTCACTTGCACTATTCTCATTGTGTCTTGCCTCTATATGCACGTCATCACCCACTTCGCTCGGCACTCTGCTGCCCCTTTCATTGCTCTCCCTCCCGCTTCTCTCTATTTCTATAATGCTGGTATGCCCAGTCATACATCCAAGCCTGTTTCTGTGCGAATTGATGCATGTTAGTATTCAATTACTATCTGTTGTTTTGCTCCAGTCTTTGCGCTTCTATTCATATTCCTTGTTGTTTCTTCATTATGTTGTTTCTTTATACCTTATATCATTTCTTCATAACCTATGTTGTTTCTTCCTAACTTATATCGTTTCCTTGTAATGTCAGTTGCTCATGAATCAATTGTTTCTTCATAATTTGTTGTCTCCTCTTGTTGGTTGATTCCTCCTTCTTCCTGCTTTTCTTTCTTCACCCAAGTCCTTATCTCACAACTAATAAGCAAAGCACACTCTCCACACTGAACTCTCCCTTTTCTCTATCCAATTCAATGCTTCTTACCTCTTCCAACTGTTTCTAAACTCCACATTATCTCAACTTACCTTTTACAAAATAATACAGTGCACCAACCTAAAAGTAAGCACTTCAGCTGTAGTCCGTTCTCTGGCTGTCTGGTAAATAAATATAAGCCTGTTGCCTGCTTCCTTTTTCGATGTTCACAAGCCTTTGATGAACACTTTGCCTGGATCTAATCCATCTGATCTGTTTACCAATCCTCAGATTTTCGCACCAGACCGGTACACTAAAATTTTCGCAAAGCAGAATTTCTTTCTAGCAAAAAAGAATAATAAACGTCAACGCGCGTAATCTACCAATTTTCTACTTTCAAAACCTAGCACTGTTTCGCATACCTTCTAGTGGTTGGTGGATCTTTTGCCAATTCATAATCCAGCATCTTTCAATAAACCTCAGCTTTCATCCAAATTTCAAACGTCCAAAATGCTAATTAAAAACGCATAATGCCATCTTGCTACAAAGCTTACTTAGCCACGGAGATAATCCCGGATATTATTACCATATTCTCCCAGTTTTCAGCATGCATGTTATTGGTGCCGCGTATCGATGCGTTCTGCTAAGAAATGTATTATCTACCGATACTAAAAAAGTTGAAAAAAAATTAAAAAAAAAAGATAAAAAAAAAATTAAAAAAAAATAGAAAATAGAAAATAGAAAATAGAAAAGTTCGTACTCTAATATCTTTTTTTCACCTATCCTGAAATTTCTGAGAGATATCATTCCTTCCTTTTTGGCTTTATCTGATCAGCAGTCCTCTGGAATTGTCGAAATTGGTTCGGTCTGGTATCAAATATAAAGTATTCATTTTGGGTTCGCCCCTGGACTTGCGGAAACAGTTCCATTTCGAATATCCCGCATCGTTTAGATCGCATACTCCAATATCTCGCTGAAAAGCAGCATTCACAAATTCACAAAGCAGCATGGGTGTGCACTTGTTAACAACAATCAGACAGTCCTCAAGGGACATCAGGCTTCTCTGGTTTAGCGTGTTTGCACGAATGATCGCCTTCGGGTTGACGAATCAGGTGCTTACTCTTTATTTGAAATCTTTGGGTATCCAAGAGTCGAAAATCGGTGTTTTCATGTCTCTCACAATGATTGGTGACTCGGTACTTTCGTACTTGTTGACGTGGAATGCAAACTCTATTGGCACAAGGCGTGTTATGCGGATAGGCTCCTTCCTAATGTTTGCTTGCGGTTCCGTTTTTGCCTCCGGTACGAAAAACTTTCATCTTCTTTTGGTGGCAGCTGTTTTTGGTGTCATTTCTCCCTCTGGCGGCGATACCGGACCCTTTAAGACAATAGAAGAGTCTGTTCTCGCAAAGCTAACTCCACTTAACCATCGTCCCGAGGTTTATGCCGTTCATGGAACTCTGGCTGCAGTTGGTTCTTCGTGTGGAAATCTTCTCGGTGGCTTTTTTGTGCAGGAGCTGGTTTCCAACAGAGGTCTCTCATACTGTGATGCCTATCGATACTCCTTTTACATCTTCTGTACCATCTCGCTTATAAAATATGTGACGATGCTTTTCATGTCCAGAAAATGCGAGCCTTCCTACATTCCTCGCTTTGAAAGGTTGGATGGTTTGTCTTCCCACCAAAACACAGACTGTGTTTCTTCATGTTCAACAGCAAAGGCCTCCGGCAGATCGACTCCAGCGGAACGTACAGCATTGTCTTCTTCTTCTTCATCCTCCAATATCACTGATCAGGAAGATACACCTCTACTTCACGAAGAAACTCCTCTTCTTCACAATTCTTCTTCATCTCAACAGGAGAACACACTCACTGGATTATCGCCAAAGTCACAGTCCATTCTTATAAGACTCTTGATTCCTTTCATGACAGATTCACTTGGATTTGGTTTCATGCCATCTGCATGGGTTGTCTATTACTTCAACATGCGGTATGCTCCCACCGCTGCTATTCTCGGTATCATATTTGGAACTACCGATCTTATCGTGTCTCTTTCGGCCATTCCCTCTGCCTGGATGTCCAAAATATGGGGTCCTCTTAGGTCTACCATCCTGACGCAGATACCCTGCGGTTTGTTCTTTATGGCCATTCCAATGATCGGTAAAACTCTCCCGGTTGCAACCACTTTGTACCTTCTCGATCAGGCTACGACAGCATTTGATGTCGTGCCACGACAAATCATACTTACGTCGCTTATCGCGTCGAACGACTTGCCAAAGGTGCTCGGAACAGTTAACATTGCCAAGCAGATTGCAAGATCGATCTCACCATGTTTCACTGGAATTCTTGCAGAGCATGGATTCTTGTGGACTTGCTTCCTTATTTCCGGCTTCTTGTTGATTTTGGCTAATATTATTCTAGGAACAACATTCTACGGCATCGATAGTGTTATCGCTGAAAAGGAGAGTACAGAGCATCAAATAGAACAATCGCACGAGTAAATGCTTTACTTATGCGAGAAAGATAAGCAAGAAGACGGAAGAAGTCTTAGTTTAGAGTTTTGCACGAGGCTTATGGTACGTCTCAAATCCAGAGATTGGAGTTTTGGCAATAGCTTAAATACGCCAGGGTAGGAATGGAGTAGAAATAGAGATTCTTCATTATAGGGATTCTTCATTATAGAGATTCTTCATTATAGAGATTCTTCATTATAGAGATTCTTCATTATAGAGATTCTTCATTATAAAAATTCTTCATTATAAAGACGAGAGTGACTTGCCTAAAGAAAGCGTCAACTGCATCGATAGAATATAACGAACAAATAATTACATACTTATGCCTAATAAATTTTCATTGCCTGTAAGTTTTTAAAAGCCCGAGCCTTCATAGATAAACAATTATTCATCAGTAGCTATCACCAACTTTCTTCCAATCGCACTTGCTAGGTCTAATTCCGAGTTGCTTCTCGTTATCATACTGCTACTTGCTCCAGACTGCATCTCCGTTTGAAGCTGTGAGTGCTCCACCATCGAATCTACATCAAAATAATCGTAGCCACCCAAAATCTGAGTATCTGCAATTTTTTCCCCATTGAATACTCTGTTTGTGTCTTGAGCAGTCGACTGATTCGATGCAACCATCTTCATAGGAATTGACTCAAGGTAGTCTTGCAATTGCTGAGAGCGGATTTTCGCACTGCCACTCACCTTGTTGATTAATGATGTATCATTAGTTTTTTTTACCACCGACTTCCAAATGTTCTTGAGCTCCAGAAGAACTCCAACCAACGTGTCCAAAAGCCGATCGGTCTGTCTCCATTGGGAAGAGGCAACAAAGCTGATTGATGCATCCTTGATGATGTATCCTATTCCAAAGCCAGTACTGATGGATGGAGTAATTCCGAACATGTGTAAAGCAGAATTTCCACAGTTTGCTGCAAGCATTTCCGGACCATAAAGCTTGTCAACCTCTGCGTCAAACAAAAATACAGGAATCCTCGACCCATCGATGTGTGGCAAGTCCGGATGCAACTTGTTGAGCAAATCAAAGTTGATAAAAGCTGCCCTCAGGGCCGATAAATGCCGCTCAAAGCCTTTTCCGTCAGATGCACCTCTAACCTTGTCTCTGTGTTCCTTCACAGCTTTCAAGAAAAGAGTCCACTTGACCTCGTTGCTTTTTCCGGTGATAAATGTCCGGCAAAGCTCAAGAAGTGCTTCAGATTGGGTTGCAACCGGCTCAGTCCTTGCATCTCTGAATTTTCTGGTTGTAACTGGCTCAAGAGTTGAAACTGGATGTCCGTATAGTGCAAAATGCGCCAATTGAATTGCAACCTGGACTACCGAGTCTGCTGGAAGCTGCATTCTTTCCTTTATATACTGCTTTCCAAAAGTGGTAATCGAACGGAACACGTACTCATGCTGGTTGATGATATCGGTGAGTCTTGTCTCGGCCAAATGAATTGCAGTACGTAGATCGTTTGGTAATTTGAATATCACCTTCTGCTGCCTAGGCTTACTGATTTTCTCGTTAATTGGAACCGTATTTGTGTTTCCCCAGAGTGTGTAGTGGTTTCCGTTTATTTTCCTTGCAAGTCTAAGAATGGAGTCAGTATAAATATCACTTAGTAGGCGCAAAACAGCAGTTCCATCCATAATAGCCGCCGGGTATATACATGCCGCAACTGAGTTGGGCGTAACAACAAAGCAGAGCTTATCGTAAAGCCTGTTAATGCATGTTCCAACCTGAATTCCTCTTTCGTCAGTGCGTGTTGTTCCATGAGATGCAAATTGGACTCTTTCCAGGTCTGAATGAGGCGCTTCGTGATCTAGGCAAACTACAAAGAGTGCAGAATCGATTGTGTGCAATTGTTCAGGGTTTGTTTCTTCAAGTCTCTTCCTGATATATCTCCAGGTTGGCTTTGTTTCGGTTGAAAAGGTGGCAACCGAGCTCCGGGCTGCTTGTAAAGGATCAGTGCTTGCTGAATCCTCTAAAATTTCTTTGAATCTCTTTGTTAACTCGTATTTGGAGAACCAGATCTGGCCTGTCTCCTTTGATAAGACCTCGAGCGAGTAAATTTGACCCCTTGAAATGACAATTATATGTCTTGAAGAGGGGTATTTCTTAATCTGTATGCCAATGCCTCTGGTTTCGTCATGCGGAACCATCGTAGTTCCAAAAATGTTGTAATACGAGTTCATTGTGAGAGCTTTTCTGTTTTTAGATGGTGTGAAATCTGGACTTAGCTTGTTCTCCCTGAGGGCACGAAGAAACCTCAATGCAGAAACTGTAAAAAGTGAAGCCCGAAATGATTGTGAAGGTGTAAAGTTTTTGAGAGGATCATCTTCAAGAATGAAGAATGGGTTTCTGGGCAATGTTTGGCTTCTCAATGATCCATAAACTGTTCCAGTAGCTGGAGAGATTGCTGAGCAATCTAGATAGCTTGAATTTTCATCATACGACTGTTTCAAATGCTTCTGGATGACTTGTGCCACCTCTGATTGGACAAATTCCTGTGCTTTCTTTTCAAGATCTTCGAATTGCTCCGGGGAACTCAACGGCTTCACAGCCAATAAGGCTTGCCCAATAGTCGACTGAACTTCCGGTAGTGGGAGTTTTGGAAGTGAATCCTCGTATTCAAAAGTGGGCATTGTACAGCTTCTAGAAATCGAAAAATCAAAAAGCCTTGCTTTGCAAGATATTCAAAATCCCCGAATGCGAACTATCATAATTTGCAAAACTGATATGTCTTAAATGGTGTGTATCCCCCACTTATATATGTTTTAGGTAGGGACATCTTTTTCTTGTTTTGTACTCCGCCTAGATATAGTAGTTTCAAAATTGGTATTGGGGTACCTAGCCTAAATTTGCATATTAGGACAAAAGGAATGAGGGCATGTGGTTAAACTAATCGGAACAAAGCCGGGAGCAATATAAGTTTAACCGGTTCAGGGTACGTCTCACGCAGGCATTACTTTGGTCTAATTTTGGTTGCTGATTAGTGCTAAAATGTTAATCGTAACATTGACGTTTCAAAAAGTGCCGCTCGTGCGAACATTGTATCAGGCTTTGTTTGGCAAGGGTGGGAAAGGTGAAAAATGCGGGGTACGCAAAAAGTCACGGAAATCTTCAGATGAGCATCCATGCTTACCGACGCATACAGTCGCGTCTGTGTTTTTTGACTTCCTATTCCGGAGGATATGTCAATTTTGGAGATAAGGTTCGCGGGCTTTCGTCATAGAGGTGCGAGGGTGTGGCAAAATGATTTTTCGTACCGCAAGGGGTTTCAAGGAATGTGGTAGGAAAGAAGGCATTTTTCTTGTTTCCAAAGCTATTTTACCAAAATAATGAATATATGTGTTCGTTTGCAACATGGTTGTAACAGAGTTTCTGTGTAATAGTTCTATTCTCATGAACATGTAGGTAAAGTGGCCTACTCGGCACGTGACAAGCGAGCAAAAGTGGGCTTTTTTTGCGCGAAAAAATTTTTTCTAGCCCTGCCATTTCTTATCGTGAGATGTGAAAAATTGCGAGGCACAAAAATTGGTAGGGTGGAAAAAAAAAAAAGCGAGAGTAAGTAAATTGAGAACACATTGACGATCCAAACTTTCTTTATCACATCTTGAAGTTCGTCCGTACAACAACAGGTTCACTTAAGGCCATCATATATAGCATACATCATGTCTGAAGAACAGAAGCCAGTCGAAGAACAACCAGTGGAGGAAGTTCCAGCCGAGGAAACTCCAGTTGAAGAAGCTCCAGCTGAAGAAGTTGAAGTTGAAGAAGAAGTTATTGCAGAGCCAGAACCAGAGTTCAAGTTTGTTGAGTTGGCTACACCAATCCCAAAGAGCATCCAGACCGGAGCCAAGGAGGTTAAGTTGTTCAACAAGTGGTCTTTTGAGGGAATCACTGTCAAGGACATCTCATTGGCTGACTACATCCAGGTCAGACAGCCAATCTTTGTTCCTCACACTGCCGGAAAGTACGCCAACAAGAGATTCAGAAAGGCACAGTGCCCTATTGTTGAGAGATTGACTAACGCCATCATGATGAACGGAAGAAACAACGGTAAGAAGCTCAAGGCTGTGAGAATCGTCAAGCACTCTATGGAGATCATTAATGTCATCACTGACCAAAACCCATTGCAGGTTCTTGTTGATGCCATCGTTAACACAGGTGCAAGAGAAGACACCACCCGTGTTGGTTCTGCCGGTGCCGTCAGAAGACAGGCTGTTGATGTTTCCCCATTGAGAAGAGTCGACCAGTCCATCTCATTGTTGACTACTGGTGCTAGAGAGGCTGCTTTCAGAAACATCAAGACCATTGCTGAGTGCTTGGCCGAGGAGTTGATCAACGCTGCCAAGGGTTCTTCTACTTCCTTCGCTATCAAGAAGAAGGATGAGTTGGAGAGAGTTGCCAAGTCCAACCGTTAATGAGTTGTTGTTGTTTTTGCAGCTTAGGTATAGTAATATAATCCAGATTATAGATTTTTACTGTAGGTATTTAATTTTGCCAGGGATGTATCGTTTTTCTCGAGGTTTACGCTGTCTTTGGCTTGCTATTATGCAGTGCTCTTTTAGCACTCTGCTGTCTGGTAGTCTTCCATTTTACGGCCCAGTTTCATCAACTTCGTTCAACTAACTACCTTGACCAACTTCAAAAGTAGCCACCATCACACTAAACATTACGTAGATCTTTTGTCAGGCTTTACTTGGATGTTCACACAAAACTTCACAATGGTATTCAGACTCAGCTTCATGTTGGAATCCACATTGTAGTTCTTACTTGACTTCACACAGAATTTCAGTTCCTATTCACACTAACACACACTTAGCACTTCCCTGCTTAAAAATAGACGCAATCTGCAAGATTCCAAATTCTTTCTTCAATAACCCAGTACGCCCTAACACATTTAGTTTGGCAATCATACATTTACTACTCCGATTTTCCACCCTGGAATTATGGTGCGTCTTTTCCTATTTTTAAACTGCTACTTTGCAAATTTTCTCTTTTTCCGTTTTTTTGGAGTGTACAGTTAGTGCTCTAGTTTTTTGAAAACTTATGTATACACCTTTGGGAGATTTATATTGTCTTACTGAATTTTCCGTACGCTACTTGTGTGTCCCGCCGAATGTCCCTTTTCAATCTTTGACAGCCTCGTTAGCTTTTGCACGTCTTTCTATTCCTCGGAAGAGCTGCATGGTCATGCTTTTTAAATGCTTCTGATTATGTCAGCGTTTCTGCTCCCCGAAAACTTGCATGTGATTTCTCAATTGTTTGTTTCCTGAATCGCCAACTTTTTTTTTTCTCAAATTACGATTTCTGTGATTTTCTCCTGAAAGTCGGCTATGTATGCTATTTTTAAAGTCTGCTATTTGTTGTTTTGTTTTAATCTGTAACTCCCATAAGCATATTTTCATCCTGTGACGATCCATCAACCGGAAAAAGAGAATACAGACCAATACTACGTACGCACTTCATGAAAAATGCTCTTAGCAACCTGTACTCGGCGTCGATCGACCTGTCGATGAGCGTCTTCTTGCCCTCACTCTGCCAAATGTACATTTCAATCATATCTAAACAGTAAAGAACTTCACAACCAAAAAGGTCCTCTTAACCTGCATATTTTGTCATTGTCTTTATTTCATCACAGCCCAGTTGGACGACTATATTGCCGAAAAGAGACTGGGTCCGGGAAGGTAAGCTTGAATTTGGTCCGGTCGATCGACGCGCCTGCGTGGCTTCCCCTAGCCTTCCGGCCTTAGAAGTCCCCGGCGGTTAAATATTAGTGAGGAGTTTAAACTCATGTTTGGTATTAGTTCCTCGCACTAACCTCCTTTTTCTCACTTGGGAATTAATTACCTGCAGGATCATCAAAGATGAAGAGATCGATGGGTACAAATTTGACGTTTCGTTGATCCTGATTCTTAGGCAGAAAAGCATAATCAGCAATACAAAGAATACTTACAACATGTAAAAAAAGTATAGGTTGTTACAACTAAAAAGACTTCAAAATAAATGCAAAATGCTAATATTAGTGTTAACAAAATAATTCTGAATGCCAGTATGCAAAAGGACGGATAAAAATGTATAGAAAAGATAAGGTTTCAGCGCCAAATACAACAACTTCTCCTCGCAATTAGTGGGCGTTTAGCACAAAAATGGTATATTAGTTCAATAATTTTGAGATATTCGATCTGCTTGGTGATGTACAAATCCTCTTGGGTTGTGGTTGGTATTTTTCAAAAGAGTCATTCTCCTTGTTCAAGCTTAGCTTTCTCTTATGGCTTATTCCGCTTTGCTTTGGGGATGAATGATCGTCTGAGTGTAGTAAGCGAGATTTCTTTGATGAATCCCTGCTTTTAGCATTACTTTCTTTTTGCATGCTTGGTTCCGATTTCCGCTCTATGATATTTTCATTTGTATTGTCCATCTTATGAATGTCACGATCCAAAATTTCCTCTGCAGTTTCATTATCCACACTCTTGACTTTTTCTCTGTTTTGATCCTCGTTCTGAGTTTTACTCTTATTCTGGATTTTCTCATCATTGGATTTTTCATCTTTGACTGTGTCTTTCCCCTTCTCCTCATTCAATGTATCCTCGTTCGTATCTTTAATTTCTTTTTCATTCTTATCATTGAGTATATCCTCCTTCTTATCTTTCATGTCTTTCTCCTTCCCATCATTGAGCATATCCTCATTCTTAACTTTTATGTCTCTAGACTTCCCATCATTAAGTGTATCCTCCTTCTTAACTTTCATGTCTTCTCCATCCTCAACTTTCACGTTCTCCTCCTCTCTCTTAATTATACTTTCATTTTCTCCATCCTTAATATCTTCATCCTCCCCCTCCTTAATCTCGCTCAGCATAGTTTCTCTTCTTTTCTCACTCTTAATCTTGACATCATCATTTTCGTTACCAACAGTGACCTCCTCAATCACACCTTGGTTTTTATCCTTTTTGCCGGAAACTCCGATAACAAGTCTCCTCCAGCGGAATTGGCATGCATTCAAAGTCCTATTTGGGAAATATGAGGCGATTTCTCTCCATCCCAGTTTTTTTTCCTCTTTGAGTTTTCTAAGCAGTCTATCGTCCTCTGGCGGCCATGCGCTGGAGCTGCGCCGGCCCGAAGTTTCTATTATTGCGTCTGCGCCAGGCCTTGCGCCGCTCACCGGTAGCGGCTTGCTGCTATATAAAATATAGGAAGAGCCAACAAAGGGATGCTCATAAGAGGGTCTCCTCTGCGCGCGCAACTTTGCCTGCGCTTGCGCCTGGGCCTGCGCTTGTATTTGCGCCTGGGCCTGCAGACCGCGCATCGTTGGCACTGACGCCATCCGCATTACTGGAAACGCAGGCATTGAGGCCGCTTGCGGTGGCGGCGATGGCGCCATCCCGTACTGCGACTGCGCACGCATCTGTATCATCGAGTATGCGGGTTGCAGCTGTTGCGCTGAAGGCCGCGCTGGCGCTGGTGCGGGGGGCGGCGCGCGCAAAGTGACCTCTGCCGGTAGTTGCGCTGCGGCCGCCTGCGCTTGATACCCGTACGGTGACGCTGGCGCAACTGGGAGCTGCGAATAATACTGCGGAATGGATCTTTCATAAACATAGGGCTGTGCAGGCATGGACACATGTGGAAATTGAGGGCTTTGTTGATTTGGGCCAACTGCATATGCGGGAGAATACTGGAAGTATTGCGCTGGTGGCTGGAGCGCAGCCGGTGCTACCTGCGGCGGCGTTGCGAACTGGGAGCGCGCGGTTGCGCCCGGCGGGTAGCTGAGAACAGGATACTGTTGTTGCGCCTGCTGCGGTTGTTGCGGTTGTTGCGCCTGCTGCGGCTGCGGCAGTTGGTGCTGGCGCTGGTCACCAAGATGGCGCTCGGTGGACAGCGCAGAGGAGGACGAGAGCGCTAGGTTCTGTGGCGCATTATATGCCGCGCTGGAGTTCGGATACATCTTACTTGTTGGACAGATATGCAAAGGTAATTGTTGTGTGGGACCCGCCAATTTAAGCATCACAAAGTATTTGATGAAAATTAACTCGGATGGAAAAAAAAAAAGGAAAGAAATCTAATAGGGAGTGTACAATCGGGAAAAAAATACAAGGATAACAAAAAAAAAATATGCATGAAAAGGAAATTGATGAGGAATCAGTTAGATATATAGTAGGAAGTGAAAGTTAAATCAGATAGGGGCTGCATAAACACAAAGAATAAAAGTTTCGGAAATAAAGCGAGGAACTGAATAATAAGACGAGACAGAGCGCAAAAAAAAAGACAAAGCAGAGTAAAAAATTGCAATAAAAGGAAAATGTCCTGAAGATCTATGTTGAGGTCAACATTGAGTTTTTAAAATTAGCTTCTGAAACAGCCGACCGACGTTGGTTGTCCGGCCACAAAAGTGGGAAAAGAAGAAAGAAAAAGTTTAAACAATGCGGGCGGAAATAACTTTTTGCAGTGTGCAAACCGTTTTACAATGATGACAATGCGACTCTACATGCTCCATTCATCTGCATGTCTATTGTGCAGAGTTTACCTTACTGGGCGGCAGAATTCAGTGTAAGGCATTGAGTGACTTTTTTACGAGGCATTTCAAAATCAAGCTGGCTGCATCATCTTTGCTCGCGAGGATGGGAAAAAAAATTATGTAAACCCATTTCGTTCATATTTGGGAGCAAGTGATGCATTGGCAAACGAACAAGAAAAAAAGAATGTGATTTTTATCTTTAGTCCAAATCATAATATCACGCTTTTCAAAATTTCGGTTTCCACCCACGATTGTTTCAAGTTTAAAACGCACTCTTGCGTCAGATCCTCGGTAATTACAACAAATGTGGTCTTTGCCGCAACCATCGCAATAAGCGTAATTTTTGCATAATGCTATTGTGTTTCCCACACCCAGCTTTCCCCTTGTCTCTCAAAAAAATTTTTCTTTTTTTCCGCGCACTCCTGACTGCGCTCTCTGCGCCGACCTGCGTTACAAGGGGACCGGCTGCACATATTATAATTTTGAGTTTCCTTGTTTCTGCTTTCTAACACCGAGTTTAAAATACACAACCCCGGTACGCTATCCGCATTTTTTTTTTTTTTTTGTTGTTGTTGCAAACAAGCAATATTCTATTTTTATTTTAGTCTTTGTTCCTCATTCCCTCTCACGCTGCAGCATTCATCCCCTGCAAATTTTCGGGCGATAGCGTGTATTTTCAAGGGGTAAAATTCTAATATGTTACATCGACTTGGAGTTGTCTATTAATACATTCTATGCAGGGAATAATACGTTACCATTACCACATCGTGTATTTACACTGAAATGAATACATTCTTTCTTTTGGCATCTAGATAACAAGTTGAAAAAAGTTAATCGAACCACGCTAAAGTTTTTACAATCTGAAATACGATGTACTGCCGGAAGAAAATGTCATCAAAGAACATTTGCTTTAATGCTTTTGTTTTATTTGATTGTCCGTTCTCCGGCGGGTTAATTCACCGATGGGGAAAACAAAGCGGGATGTAACATAGGTAGCAATATTTATCAAGTGCGAATAATAGAATGTGCAAAAAAAAAAAATACGAATGTGCGAGAAATTCCTCAGGTTTGTTTGTTCATGCCTGTCTGTCCAGACAACGAAGCAAAAGAAGAAAAGGCAGTAAAAAATAAATTCTGACGAAAAAAGAAAAGACGTGCAACACAGAGGTGGGAATTGAGGATTAAGCAAAATAGAGGAAAAAATGGATAAAAAATAAAAGTAAAATAAATTTAAAAAGCATAGGTAAAACGGAAGTAAAAATAATAAATAAAGGTAAAATGAAAAATAAAAATTATTCTGCAAAAACCGAAACTCCCTCCCTAACCGAATAATAGGAGAGCAAGCATGGCATTTGGTTTCGTAGTTGGAATCACAGGCTTTAAAAGTGTACAATTTCATTTAGTGAAATCATAAAAGCACAGATAAAAGCATGTAGCAGTTTAGATCATGATTACACAACTGCCTGCAATGTGATGTCATATGGCTAGCTTCGGCAACGATGAATAGGCTTATGTATCGACGTTCTGGAACATTGTATAATTTCTAATTGTGTTTAACCAAAAATCGAATTCGAAAGATCGCAATCGAGCTTATAGAGTCAGTCAAGCATCATTTATGGGCACTCCGGCGGAATCGGTTCATCACACATATTGCATCACTTATTTCGACTTTTAAGCATCGTTTAGAACGCATTGTTGCCTGCAACCGAATCAATGCCAAAATGAAATCAGCCTTATGTCTAGCCATCACCAATTTTCAGCAGGGTTTCGCACTTCGTCAGTTTATGTGTCTAGTACACTAAACCGTCTAATTGAAGATACATGTACTCTTTTCTCTCCATGCTAGAAGTTCTGGATACATAGCTTTCATATTCTTCTGTGCTTTAATTGGCATTTTGTCTCACTGATGCACATATACTTGTCCTATTTTTGTGCATATCCTTCGGTTATCTTCGTCTTCTAATGTGTGTATGCTTTATTTTGGGCCTGGCCTGTTTCCTTGTGTGTGTGTTTTCTTTCACATGCTATTTTTGACATTCAGACCCGAAACGTTGATTTGGCGCCTGTTAAATTTTTTCACTTTTACAGCGCCTATTTTTATCTTTTCCAAGTAGAATCCCGGTTTCAATCATCAACAACTGAAGTGATCCAGTGGATGTAACTACTGGTTTCTCTTGTCTTGAGAGTGAAGTATGGAAAGGATTGAATTTGAAAGCGGATCAGTTCAAGACATTGAGTTTCTCACAGTATTTCAATTTATATCAACCGAGAGTTTTTCAGCTGTCTGTATTCATGCTTTACCTCCTTATCTGCTGATATTTTAAAGATGAATTACTTCCATGTTTCTGGGCTTTCATGCTTTGACATGGTGATACATTTGTGTTCTCATGTTTCTAAGCTTTCAGCTTTTAGCCTTCATGATTATTTTCGCATGGTCGCACATTGATGATTTCATATATTCAAATATTATGATCTCACATGTCCAACTGTTGATGATTTCACATATTCGACTGTTGATAATTTCACATATTCAACTATTTGTGATTTCATATATTCAACTGTTGATGATTTCATATGTTCAACTATTGAATATTTCACATGTTCAACTATTGATGATTTCATATATTCAAATATTATGATCTCACATGTCCAACTGTTGATGATTTCATATATTCAACTGTTGATGATTTCATATATTCAAATATTATGATCTCACATGTCCAACTGTTGATGATTTCACATGTTCAACTATTGATTATTTCACATGTTCAACTATTGATGATTTCATATATTCAAATATTTATGATTTCATGGCTTCGTGTCTTTTCCTTCTTACCGCTTTCCTTCCTTTATCCCTTCCATATCTCCTTCTTTCCATATTCTCTACTATCATGTACCCTCAGAATATTTCAAGGGATGAAAATTGGTATCTAGTGTGGATACAATGCCAGCATGAAGAAATTCTTTTGTGGCATATGTTTTAGTGTCGATTAATTCTGCCTAACTACCATCTTTTACCCAGCAGTCTGGTATTTTCCTCTTCTTTAGACACATCAATAAGATATGAGAATATGAAATTTTGGGTATAGACAACGTGTGTTTATCCTACCCCCTTCTTTTTACTACTGGCTGTTTATCTTCTTTTCATCAGTTTTAGGGGTCTTTCCAACTCCTCCCTATTGTGATTTCCCAACCCCCGGATTCCTCCAAATATCAGTTTGGAAATACTGGCAATTTCACAATTAGGATTCATTTTTCCTGTGTGGCAATTTTACAACCAGGATTCATTTTTCCTGCGTCCACTTTTATCTCAGCACTGTTCACATTAATCACTGGTATTCCGAGTCAATTTACTGGTATTCCATATCAATTTACCAATATTCCAAGTCAGTTTACTGGTATTCCAGTCAATTTACCAATATTCCAAGTCAATTTATCGATATCCCAAGTCAATTTACCAATATTCCAAGTCAATTTATCGTACCATCTACAAATTACGCAACCAGATACTTCATATGCTTACTGATAAATGCAAAAGGAATGTACAATAAAACGACGTCTACCAATTCTACCTGGAAGCACCAAAATAGGCGTTTGGCGACCAAAAAAGTGGCTTTTAGCCCCCGCACGTGTCTCTACTCACTTCTTTTCAGCCACTATTTCCTTAACCTGCTCCAATGCACCCTTATAGCTGACTTCCGGACTCACTTTCACCTTCTTAACTCGAAGAATACCGTCTACAAAGATGAAATGCGATCGAATAGTTCCCTTGGGGTGCTTCTTGCAGCCTAAAGTGGCAATTAGTGACCGGCCTGGATCGCATAAAAGATCATACTGGAGACTTTGTCTCTCGATAAACTTTTGCTGTGCTTTAGGAGAGTCTGCACTGAGACCAACAACTGTAGCTTTGAGCTTTTTTGTCAATTCGTCATATTCATCACGGAAACCTTTGGCCTGCCTTGTGCATCCTGGGGTTGAAGCCCTTGGGTACACAAATACAACAAGAATGTGTGCCTTCTTTGCCAATTGGAGCAAGTTAACTTGCTTCGAGTTCTGGTCCTCTAAAACGACATCTTCAGGAATTGCATCCCCGATTTCAAGCTCTCCAGGAGTTTGTTTGGCCTCCTTCTTTGACTCAGCCTTGGATGTGTGCTCTTTTTTAGTTTTCACAACTTTAGTTTCTGCTTTAGCCTTTGCTTTTGCTTGCTTTCCTGTTTTCTTAGCAGCCACTTTTTTATCAGTTTTTGCTCTTTTTGCAGGCTTCTCCTTCTCAGACTCTGCCGATGCACTACGCTTTGTTGCCTGGACTGTGGAACTCCTCAATTGCATTTTTCTATCTGCTTTTCCGTGCAAAATTATCCCTAATCGCCCTGCTTTTTAACTCTACAGTATACAGTTTGTCGCATGGCCCAATTTCCATTTTCTACCAATTTCGCTTTTTTTTTGTTTATGCTCTCCTTGCCTTTCCTACCTCGCTTTTTCTTTCTCCTCGATCCTTTCCCGCGCTTTTCAGTTCTACTTCAGGTGTACGGGTGTCATTCTCGAGTAACGTGTAGTCACCGGTTTTCTCAACATTGCAAACCGAGAAACCATATTGATTCGGAAACACAAAGCCACATTTCTAAGACGCCCGTTTGTGCATCAATGACTTCGGCACTAATAGGAGCAATTGATACAAGAAGATAATTTTGTCCGTTTTCGAGGGCAATTTGCGCAAATTTGCATAATGCAAATGCGAACGAAGTATTTTCCAGTTTTACATTCTCATGTAATTTATATTCACTTTCAACTTGGCTGGTTTCTACCAAATATTGCGGCCTTCGGATGCTGCTATAGCTACGGATCAATTGTAGTGAAACTAGTAATTAATCTACAATTTCGATTTCCTCTTTCTATCTTCGCACCCTTTGAATTTTTCATTGCTTTATATTTCTTCTGTGTCTCTTTCTGTCCATATTTTCCTGCTTGCTGGCTTCACCCTCCATATATAATCGGCAAATTGACAAAGTATGATTTTGAGTGTTGAAGAGGTCACTCCGGATTTATATGAGCCCGGAAATAAGTACAACGCAGGAAAATGAAAAAAAAGAGGTCGACAAAAAAATTACACATTTAACGTATCAATAAGGAAGTACTAGTGTTGCAAAAAGGAAAATAAAATTTACGTGAATGAATGTTTGTTACAATTCTGCACCGTTGATTATTATTACACAATCGCGATGAAGTTTGTAACAGAAAAATATAATTTTCCGAATGCTTGTAGAAAGCAGTATTACGCTAAGTTTCTGTGGTGACGTCTTCTGTGGTACATTTTATTAACAAAATGCATGCTGCATTGTTCTCTCTCGCTTTTGTCTGCTTCTTTGTTCTTTTTCTTTTGATTTTTTTTCTTCCGACAAACACATGTGTGGGCTGGATATTTTGTTTTCTTCTTTCCTAAGCAAGTGGCACAAAAAAAGGTCTCATTTCGGTGCGCCAAAAATTTTTCCATTAGTTAGTCAAATTGATAGTTTGCTTTTGGATTCCTGTCCGCCGGGTTTTATTTTTATCGCTCTATTGAGCAAGTCCGATATATGAAGCAGAATCGGAAAAATCGTGTGTTCCATTTTCTTGTTGCTTTAAGCGTCGATCGGCCGACGGATGTGATCCCGAAGTATTTGAGCGGATTTTACTGGTAAAGATTCAAAGCTAATACTGTGAACTTAGAGTGTGTATGTGCACCAAATAACACAATGTAAAAAGTTTTCAAACAAGAAAAGGGGTGTGTTGTCTTTTTGATAAGTATAAAAACAATTGCTAGCAAACTTCGTATTCTGTGCAAATCAAGGAGCTGCGTTTGAAAAGCAAATTTCCGAAAGTAGGACGTAACCCAGACTTTAATGTATGCAGGAATGTGGTCACTGTCGAACAATTGCTGGGATCATTGAAATCTGCAAGCTATTGAATTGTCGAGGGCTATTGATTATTTAAATAAATGCTATTAAATTATCTAAAGGCTATGATTATTTAAAGGATGACAATTGTATTGTTCGATTAAGGTCAGGTCTGTTAAATGAAACCTTTCAGTTGAATAATAAGGGAAATAGGATATTTAATAAAGGTCATAAAATTAATTGAATGAAGGCTATTAATTACTTGAATAAAGGCTGTTAAACTAATTGAAGGAAATATATTAAATTTTCTAAATGATGCAACTTTGTTGAAATATTATCAAACCGATAAAAGTTCTTACATAATTTATGCTGGCGATGAGTACAAATTATCAAAATAATCGAAATGATCAAAATTATCAAAATTATCAAAATTATGAACGTAAATTAAATTTGCTATTATCTGGTCTAAAAAATTATTGAATATTGGTTTTCTTATCCGATGGGTGAAAAGCCGCTAAATGATTTATTTCCGAACTGTTGATTGATTCCGCAAGATATGGAGCGGAGATAAAGATGAGGGGGAGCATATTTGTTTGTAGTAAAGCGCGGATCGGGATCTTGGAGCAGAAAGGTACCTAGTTTGTGCATTATTAGCCACACCATATATTATGCCCATTTTCCTGGGTTTTCCACACACAGCAAGACTGAAATTTGTTCTTAGCGCTTAGCAGAAATAAGGTGATTCTCGTGTAAATAAAATGCTGGTTTTAATGCAGGTCTGGAACAAATGAATGATCTGGAGGGTATCAATTACGGAAAATGGTATTTGATTGGTTGTTTGTCGTTTTAGCGCTGGTATTAAATCAGAGGAAATATAGAAGAAGATAGTAGCTTAGGGAAGTGGCATGATGATGGAATTGCAGAGTGCAATTAGTGTACTATATCAATGCAATGGGAGCTATGGAAGATGTGAATTGAATTGTATCACATGATTGATACTCTGTAAATAAGCAACAAGTTAAGTAATTTGCATATTGAGTCTACACTAAACTAAGCAAACGTCGGGAGTAAATGTAAGTAAGTGATATTATTATTATTTATTAATTGAAAAGCAGGTAGTGAACCAAATTCAAATACGCAAAACATGCATGAATACCGATTTGTAGAAGCGCCTAGGCCGAGTCTAAGCAACCAATATCAGGCCCAGACCGTGAGAAAGCAGAAAAAAGGCTTTTCTTCACTTTTAATCCTCGATCTCGTCCTCTTTAGCCTTTGGAGGTGCGGCACAGCATGTCTCATAGTCCAAAATCTTCCAGAACTTCCAGATTCCCCAGGCAAGAATAGCACCGAGGATTGGGCCGATCCAGTAAATCCAGAAATACGTTGGGAAGGCAGTGTCAGGCACGGCGGCCACAGCTGCACCCAAGGATCTGGCCGGGTTCAAACCAGCACCGGTCGTGTAGACGCAAATCAAGTGACCAATGAACAACGAGATACCGATGGCAGCAGGGGCCCAGGCGGAGAGGAATGACTGCTCGGCACAGGTCATGAGGACGGTCACGCACAAGATGCATGTACCAAAGGCCTCAATGAACACACCTCTACTTCTTGAAACACCATCACCAAGCGCATTGGCAAAAAGAACAGGACCGGGAGTCATAGCAGAGGCAGCACCGCTGGAATCATCAAGAGGGCTCTAACCGGAGTGACCTGGCCAGCCATGAACATCGAAAGAGTCACGGCGGGGTTCAAGTGGCCACCGGAAACCCTGGCTGTGAGCACAATGCCCACCATAACACCAAAACCAAAACCAAACGAGATCATGATAAGCTTGGCTGGGTTCGAGCCCTTCGTTCCGTAAAACACATCCGAGTTTGCGTTCTGGGCAATCATGTAGGCACTCCAGAGAAAGATGAAGGTACCGATGAATTCTCCACTAGTGGCAATAAGATGGTTTCTCATCGTGTCCGAGAGACCGAACTTCCGCTCGTTCTTTGCTGGACTGTATCCTAGTTCTGGGTCTGCTTGTTCCGACATTGTTGTGGTGTCCGATAATGCTAAATGCTTTATGAAAAACAAGAGTGTTCAAGGTGCTAACAAACCAAAAAAGCGCCCTTGCAACCTCCAGGGCGATGTTTGCTTCTTCATTCTGGGAAAATCTGCATCTATTTATATCAACAGACGCAATTATTGCGAAAGGGTTAAATGTAAGCATTGAAAACCCACCCACCCACAGAAAAAAAGGAAAAAAAGGGCAGCGAAGCGAAACAAAAGCATTAAAAAATAAAAAAAATAAAAAGACCCGGCTGTGCTTGTTTCCTTGTTGTTTCCATTTTCTTCTTTGCATTGTGCTTCGTTAAACCCAACCCTGAAAAAAATTTTCCTCTTTCTTTTCGCATTGCTTCTGTGTTTTCCCTGCCTCAGGTATACCAGGACAACCAAAAACAGAACAATGCCTGCCTCCTGCTGATCCCGCCTTTTGTTATTATATGACTTCTATTTTCGGCACCACAAACTTCTTTCCATCTTCTTCTTTGAGTGTTAATTGCGGTTCCTACGATTGTAACCAATACTCGGCTGTGTAATATTTACACACTCGTCTATTCATTTCTATATTTGCTGATTGTGACTTTGACTTGAATTTTTTTCTGGATTGTTTATACTTCATCTCTTTCCTGTTACTCTGTACCAATGCTAATGCATAGAAACTCACTAGACACCGAAGTTTACTGATAATTGCCGGTTATTTTTAGGTTCGACTGCTTTGTTATTAACTTTTTTCTCCTATATTGTATCTCAGGAGATGTTACAAAATCTGAATCATAGGCCTCGTCTGCAAACCCAAGCCTACATTACGAAAACTGCGGTAGAAATCACCTTCAGAAAATGTGATTGGGCGGCTGAAGGCAAGGAAAAGAAAAAGGAAAAGGAAATATGATGTTTCGGAAAAAGAAAAGGTAGTGGGCATAATAATAGAAAAGAACAACATAAAATAAAAGAAAATAAAAAGAAAAATAAAGTCTGCGACCGTTGACGATTCAATTTCTCCATCATGACTTTTCATCTTTTCAAATGCATCATGCTAAATATGATATGTCAAAAGCCTCACTATTTTCAGTAATTACAGTTATCCTTTCTGGAAATAAGCCATTGAAGGCATGCTTTGTAGTTGAAACCACCCAAATGAGATCAAGAGTTTAGTATTCTTGCAGATTCAAGTGAAATGTTTCCGTATGAAAATGTACGGATGTTCGCAGAAGAAACTTAAGAGAAATATGAGATATTAAAGGCATCAGGAAACAAGCATTACTAAAAGCATGAAGGAACTGAGACTTTTCGATTACCGTATACGTTAAAATCCTGATATCATGATATCCTTGGAGATAGCAGAGTATATATTAAAGATTAAAAGTGCACTTTCCTGGTTTACGATTTTCTAAACTTGTCGTCATCAGTCCTCGAGTTCAAACAAAACGCACAACTAGGCTCTGTTTGTTTTTGCAACGCCTTTGTTCGAGCCTAGAGTATTTGTATTATGGAACTGCAAAAATACGTCATTTGTGCATCGATACAAGAACATTTTTCTTGGTTTGTAGCCCAGAACAATAGTCTCAAAGCTTCTCAGTTAAGCACAAGCCAGCTCTCTTATTAGCTTTAAACGGCATACTTCTCTCTTTCTACAGCGATATCACTCAAGCTTAATCCAAAACTGACAAAGTTGTAGTTATTCAGCCACCTTTAGTAGGTGTGCAAAAAGCATTCTCTGCAGTTTTGTTTAATTTTCCCGTTTCTAAAGTGACGAATCAGAGTAGCTATTGAAGCCTCTAATAGAAAGTGTGGGCTTCCAAGCTTGTATCTGAGTGTAATTTGGAATATCCGCACTCGATTCATGATTTCATCTCAGGAGTAATTGCCATTATTGGCCCAATTTGCAGTTTTCCATCACTACAGTAAGATAACTTCACGTTTTTAGACTATTACATCCACATCAATACAATTTGCTAGTAGGAAACGGCATAATACAAAATCTGATATTGTATGAGCAGAAACACCGCGATCTATGATTTCCACCATTCTTTTCGGTTCGTACTCCCTTTATGTTATGTTGTTTTCAGCCACTACCTTAACTGCGCACACCCATTGTTCAATGCTGCACTAAATAACATTCAAGCTGATTGGTCCACCAATAATTTTCCTGTACTAAACTAAGTATACTTAAAGTATTATTTTTAAAACAAATAGCCACGATGGCCTTACAGTCTTCCTGCAAGCATTAACCAGCTTACACTTAATTTACGGTGCCATTTGGAGCCTAGGATACTTAGTATATTGATTGTTCCATTTTTTGTTGCAGTCTTATTCCGGCCTTTCGACCGGCTGTTTCCTTAAAAAATTTTCTTGTTCAATCCCGTCCATAATGTTCAGGAACGAATCAGCCAGCGTGTATCAAATTATTCTTTAATGCACATCGGATAAAGCTTGTTTTGAATTGCTGGACTTGTGTGAGTATATTTGTTATTTGCACTCAGCCTGCATCCAATGGTCCTATGAGGAGGTCCGAAAAAAAAAAAAAAAATCCCCACAACATGAATGAATGTAAAATTTTCCTTGCTCAGTCCGCATTGTGTCCCGTCCTGGTAAATTTCCAAAAGAGTGACATTACATTTCTGAATTTTGTTCGTGCTCACTGCAGGAAGTATAACGGTTAATGAGTGGCTTTTATCTCCTCCTTATTCTGGCCCTCATGTTTTTGCGACCTTTTACCCTTTTGAGACTGCTCAAATTGGAGGGCCAAATTAGTGCTCTCGGGTTTCTTTTTACTGTTTAGTCTATTGCTTAAAGATGGGTTGGATCTGCTACCCTCATCCGCAATTCACCGGTTTTTCTATATGTTCTCTTTTGGTCTTCTCTTCTTGTATTGCCATCTTGTAAGTAAGCACTGCCTGTATCGAACGATGGTAACGGAGCAGTCATAATAAAAGACCGTGCGCACTTTCACATGAAATGCCATATTGGGATTTGTTTGCTTTGGCCGGTATGATGTCACATCATTTGCAGGCTGCGTAAATAAACCCTGATCTCATCTCATCAGTAGCTAATTTCCATGTTTGCCTGTCTTTAAACTGTCAATTATTCGTGTTCTCGTACTTGGTTCGGCTCAGATGGAATTACGTAAGGCCGTTTTGCCCATCTGCTACATGTTAAGATTAGCCTATGCTGTTTCTACAGGTTCCAATAGTTCTTTGACCCAAATTATCTGATTACCAATTATTTATGAAGTGTGCAACCATATGTTGCATAAAATCCGCCGCAACCCGCATTAAACGAGTCTAAAAGCTTTATGAAATCCCGTTCAAGCAGATCCCAAAGTTATCCCCAAATAAGCCTCCGAAGCCTGTAAGAAATTAAGTCCCAAACTGCAGTGTGTTTCTGTGCGCTCTGCAAGTCGACAATGTCGCAATGGATAAACGAGGAATTGAAGAAAACCTTCATCAGGAGTTTTAGCATGCTTTTCTTTCTGTTTTTCCTCCAGCCAGAAGGAAACCTTAGCCTTAACCTGCTGGGTTTTCTACTTGGGCCCCATACTAGCTCGCATCCCATATTTCTGCTTGGTCTTCTTGCATGTCTGCTGCGAACGTCCGTGTAGTATGATCCGTATTTGACAAGACGCACATCTTCAAGAGGAATTTCCCATATCTGGTGCTCTGCAACCATACTACTTCCAAATTCGTCTCCAGATACTTTGGGGCAGTCGATAATCGCACTCCGACTTGTCAATACAAGCAATCCTTCTCCCAAAGCAAACGGATCCATGTCCTTCTTGTTGACCAAGATCCACCAGACGCCTATTATTTCTTCAGAGTACATGTTGCTGACACTTTTTGCGATTTTTTCAGCCCGCAGAGTCTGAACAAGTTCCTTTTCTCGTTCAGCATTGGGATCAAAGTTGTCAAGCACCGAGTCATATCTCTCAAACACATCGCTCTGCTCGTTTCCCAAAAGGAAATCAATCACCACCTGAGTGTAGTAATCTGTTACAAAGCCGTGATAAAACCTGACAAGCGAAATTATTCCGTCATTCACCACTCCGGTGTATCTGCGTTTCTCACTTCGAGTGAAATCGCCTTTCATGGCATTTGTTGATGCATACTGGGAGCTCAAATAGTCTCCTTGGTTGGCCCAAATGCCCAAGTACCGATGCCGGAAACTTTGTGCTTCAGTCAACTCCAGTTTCTGGTCGCAAAGCTGCTTTTTCAGCACTCTTTCGCAAATGCTCTTCACAACTATATTTGTGCGATCGAGGCAGTCGATGCAATTTATCCGAAACATTCCATTCTGGGTATCTCCGACACTTGAAAGGTACTTCTGTCTCTCTGCAGTGCTTTTAACGGTGTCATCCTCGTACAACCTGGCAACATTGCCAAATTGCAACCCTGCACACTCCTTGTGGAAATCAAACCACACAAATGGTATATTTTGCTCCTGTGCCAATTTCTCGTACAACCTTCCCACCTCCCGCTCTTTTCCGCTTTTATCAACAAGCGAAATGCATGTGATCGCACTTTCCTCTCCATAAATGTCTCGCAAATGCTCAAAGTGCCGCTTGAACTTTTCCCGATTCTCAGATATACTTCTCTGCACCTCTGGCCGCGGTTGCAGCTTGGAAGGATCCTGATAGAAGAAAACAGGGATTGATCCTCGCAATATTTTATACGAAAACCAGCACCAATGCGCCCCCTGGTGTATATGTGTGCTTTTATCGTCCATTAGTGCAACTATCTGCGTTGTTTCGACGAAGTTAGCCACGTGGCCTTTATCATCGATGCCCCGTCTCAAATATCTCATTCCATTCCTCTTTGCGCTTCTCCTAGACACTAATATCATCTTTCCAAGTCGCTCTTTCTGCTTATTATCCACCATTCTCATGTTTACAGCACCGACAAACCCCCGCACAACTTTTGCAACTATTCTGGGATTGCTTTCTGGTTTTTCCAGCTCCTTAAATGGCTCTAATAGATGTTTATTCCACAAAAATTCAGGCTCCTTATGGTCTAAGGATGCATTTTTCTCTTCTGTGCAAAGACGACCGGTGCATTCATCTATTTTTAAACTTCCCCTCCATATATCGGCTTCCCAACTCAGGTAAAAGCCACCCTGTTTGAATATTCGCCTGGTCTCCTTGCAGAATTTCCTTTCAATCCTTCTCTGCTCGTCTTTCATTTCTTTCCTGAGTCTTTTCTTTCCTTTTCGAGAGTTTCGTTTTGTTTTCTTGGACTTGATACTCAGCAGTGGTTCGGTCTCCCGCAATGTTTCCATATCACTGTCCTTTTGGCTTGAAAACGTATCTGAATATCCGCACAAATCGTTTGCAACCGCTTTTTCGTCCTGTTGTCCAACTAGAGGTCGGCATCTCTGTTCAGCTTTTTCCACGGACTCCGTCCCAAACCAGAATTTGCACTTTTCGGTTTTTGGATCTTTGCCAACTCTTCTCTCAGACTGTTCCTTATTATGGTTTGTTCCTGCAAGCACATTATCAATATTTCCTTCACTTCCAGAGCTTGCTATCTTTTCTTCACCCTTATCCTTCATGTTCTCCTCCTCATAATCATCTTCATCATCTTCGGATGATGACACTTTGTCTGCAAAGTCTGCTCCCTGTAAAACATTGAAATGCTCACCCAAAACAGCGAGTTCTTCGTGTTTTCTCTTTGCCATTTGCGAAAGTCTTCTTTTCTTCCTTCCGATAACCCCAGTTTTCTTCTTATGTTTTTTTATGGCCCTTAAAGCCGCTTCATACTCCAATGGCATAACCAGAATATCCTGAATTTCGAGGATCTCAGGCATATCTTCAACATCAGTAGTTGCTGTTCCTAGCAAAATATATCCCTTGCCGATTTTTGCGTATCCAAGAACACAATCGATTTCGAATCGCTCTCTGCATAAATGGCCAAACCCCCGCCATTCTCCTGCGTTAATCAGCATTATAGCTGGATATTTGGTTGTGCCATTTTTGGCTTCGTCAAATTCATCTTGTTGATAATCTGCATGAGTTGTACTTTGAACATTTATTTCCGATAACCGCAGCGTTGAAAGTATCGATGAAGATAAAGTTGACCTGTTCAATGATCCGAGTATCTGATTCACTCCAATATCAGCTAAAAATGGAATAGCCAGTGCTTGTTTTGTTTTTTTGTTTTCGATGATCTTTGTTCAAGTAAAGTGGCTCTTTGTTAGTTTTGATTCTTGTTTTCCGAAACGCTGCGCATAAAACGTACCAATATTTCTGGAAATAAGTAGACGCCAAGTCTATCAGATGACATCTTCTCCAATTAACTCTTTGCAAGAACCTTTTGTTGATTTATGTCCGTGATCTCATATTAAAGTGATAAATGTAAGTGAAGTTAACCGAGCACAAATTTTAATCTCACCTTTTTTTTTATAAAATCCCTGGCATTTTCTTGTGGAACAGAACAGGAAATATTCATTTTGGGGCACGGATGTGCAGCTACGATCTCAGTACATGTATATTTTTTGGTTTTGGAACTCCGTCGGAAATAGGTCAAAGAAAAATAAGGATTTGCAGGGTCTGCAGCAAAATAGAGTAGTGTTGTTATTAAAAGATGAAATGCAAGAGTTCGGGTACAATAACTGAATGCGGGGAAAAGGGTTATTGTGTTAAGAAAAATGAAGAAAAAGTGTGATCAAAAGCGGTGTGTGTATGAGATGTCCACATAAATGGCCAATAAGATTTTGGATGAAGCGGGCTTCGAGAGTAGGAGATTGTCGGAGAGTCGCGACGAATGCGGTCGACACGGAGGCGGGAATTATTTCAAAAACCCCGAAGACAGAAGTGCGAAAACCTAGACTAAAAAAAAAAATTGACCCTCGCGAAATTCGACGGTGCTCTAATTGGATAAAAAATAGTGCGATTCTTTCTGGAGAACTCCATCGGAGGAGCGAAAACAGTCGCAATCCGAAAAACGGGCAAGAGGCACAATAGGGGAATCGGGGAAAAATGCAGCTTGTCACGTGATATCGATTAAAAAGTACGAAAAGTAAAGATACTAAAAATTTTTTCTGTCGTTAAGCCTCGGGAATAGGGCGGGAAATGTGAGAGGCGGAAAACGGAAGCAGGGGTGAAATTGATGGGGTGTGGAACGGGAGAAATTTGCAAAGGACGAATGGAAAAGGAGATTCGGAGATTGATATCGGGAAACGGAAAAGCTGAAGTGGGGGGTAGGGGATATGATATAGGAGAAGATGATTGGGTCAAAAAGTGGAAATTATTTGGGCGGAGATTAATGGAAGTGAGGCGTAGGTTCATTGGATAAGATTAGAGAGGTGGAAGTAAAGAGGTGAAAAGGAGATAGGGGAAAAGAAAAGAAAATCAGAGAATAAGAAAATCGAATAAAAGTCTCCGAGGATCACATATTGGCATATAGGGAAAAAAGAATCGGAGATGAGTAAATGAGTTTGGATTGGTGGATTGAACCAAGTGGGATAAAATAGCGGTGGGCGAAACAAAGGCAATAGAGGAAAAAACGCCGGAGGCGCTTTCATATGTTTTTCAGGAGAGGAATTTGATTGTTTGTTTTAGGCATGAGTTTTGCATCGATGGAATAGTTAGTCATCGTGATGAAAAAAAAAGAATAAAAATATTGGAAAGCGAGTGTAGAAAAGGTAAATGTAGAATATTGAAAAGGTAAGTGTAGAATATTGAAAAGGTAGATGTAGAATATTGAAAAGGTAAATGTAGAATATTGAAAAGACTAATGTAAAATATTGAAAAGACTAATGTAAAATATTGAAAAGACTAATGTAAAATATTGAAAAGACAGATGTACAATATTGAAAAGACTGATGTAAAATATCGAAAAGACTGATGTATAATATTGCAAAAGACAAATGTATAATATTGAAAAAGCCAAGGAATAGAATATTGGAAAAACCAACGAATGGAATAAAAAGTAAGAAAAAAAGCTCCGAGCACCGTACATTCTGATATAATTGAATTTCCAGGCAAATTTTTGAGTGTTTTCCCCACAAACAGGATATTGCGTATTCCACAGAATTCGATCCCACCGAAACGGCCGCGGGGATTTTTTTCTGTTTTCCCCAGGGCCGGCATCATGTATAAAAGGAGGGTGGATTCCGCGTGAGGTGGCATTGAGGGACTCAACAAGTTGCAAGCAGACCGAATTTAGGGTTGTTTTTGCTTGGCGTGGCCTTCTTATGCAGCACGGATTTTCGAGGACCTTATTTAAGCAAGTGAGCACAATCAACAGCAGCATATTGAAAGCAGCAAATTACAGAAAGCTGGAAATTCAACAAGCAGTCAGAGCAATGAGCAGCCTAACGCAGAAATTGACATTCCCCATCGTGGGACAAAGCTACGAGCAGCCAACAGGGTTGTTCATCAACAACGAGTACGTGAAGGCACGGTCGGGCAAGACGTTTGACGTCATTACACCGATCACGGAGGACAAATTGTGCACTTTGCAGCAGGCAGGTGCAGAGGACGTGGACTACGCGGTGCAGTGTGCGTCGAAGGCGTTCCCCAAGTGGAGGGACACGAAGCCGGAGGTCCGGGCAAGGATCTTGTACAAGACGGCGGAGTTGATGGACCAGCAAAGAGAGTTGTTGGCCCGGATCGAGTCGCTTGACAATGGAAAGTCCTTGCAGTGTGCCCGGTTCGATGTCAACTTGGTCGTGGAGTACTTGCGGTCGTGTGCGGGCTACTGCGACAAGGTGGACGGCCGGACCATGGAGACCGGCCCCGAGTACTTGACGTACACCAAGAGGGAGCCCTTGGGAGTGTGTGGTGCAATTACGCCCTGGAATTTCCCACTTCTCATGTTTTCCTGGAAGGTGGGCCCCTCGTTGGCCACGGGAAACTGCATGGTCATCAAGCCGGCCAGTGCCACGCCCTTGAGCAACTTGTACGCGGCCTCCTTGTTCAAGCAGGCCGGACTTCCCGCCGGAGTCTTGGCCGTGATCCCGGGAAGCGGCAGAACCTGCGGAAACGCCATCTTGCAGCACCCAAAGATCAGAAAAGTCGCCTTCACGGGCTCCACGTCCGTCGGAAAGAACATCATGAAGGGTGCAGCCGACACGATCAAGAAAGTCACGTTGGAGTTGGGCGGAAAATCGCCAAACATCGTTTTCCAGGACTGCGACGTCCAGAAAACCATCCAGAACTTGATCACGGGCATCTTCTTCAACGGCGGTGAGGTGTGCTGCGCCGGAAGCCGGATCTACATCCAGGCCACCGACGAAAAGTGGTACCGGGACTTCCTCGGCAAGTTCAAGGCGGCCGTCGAAGCCTTGAAGGTCGGAAACCCCTTCCAGGAGGGCATTTACCAGGGCGCACAGTCCACGCCTGACCAGTTCCAGACCGTCTTGGACTACCTGGACATCGCCAAGAAGACTGGTCTCAAGTGCTTGACCGGGGGCCGCAGAATCGGCACAAAGGGCTTCTTTGTCCAGCCCACCGTGTTCTACGACGTGCCCCAGGACTCCCAGTTGACTAAGGAGGAGATCTTCGGCCCCGTCGCCGTTGTTTTGCCCTTCAAGACGATCGATGAGCTCGTGGAGAAGGCCAACGACTCCGAATACGGCTTGGGATCCGGTGTCCACACCACAGATCTCGATAAGGCCATCTACGTGTCCAACAGACTCGAGGCCGGCTCTGTCTGGGTCAACACCTACAACGATCTCCAGCAGAATTCGCCTTTCGGTGGCTTCAAGCAGTCCGGAATTGGTCGTGAGATGGGTGCCGAGGCTTTGAGCAATTACACCCAGGTCAAGTGTGTCCGGATCAAGATCCAGAAGCCCGAGCTCTGAGTGTTGGAGGTGCTCTTTGGTGCGCATGTGGCATCAGCTTCCCGCCCATCTTATGAGCGTTCATTCTTACGTTTGAGTTTTTCTTGAGTTAGTGATTTCCGAGCAGCGTCTTGCTCGGAAGTATCTTTTATATTCAGGTCTTAATCAACTCCATTCTTAAGTTGCATTGATGTCTTAGCTTCATCCTTATCCATAGTTTGGCTTTTGTACTATGCTTTCTTATACGTCTTAGAACAACTGTAGTCTGAGCTCCTAAGTTTCCTATAGTTAATCATTCAACTTCTAATCTTCCGAAGTTTCCTATACTTAATCATTCAACTTTTGATCGTCCACTTCCTGGTCTTCCTAGGTTTCATATACTTAATCTTCCATTTCCTAATATCCCACTTCCTAATATTCCTAATCCTCCAACTTCTGATCTTACTAATTTCTTACCTCCTTTATGCAGCTCAACTCAGCTTTCATTCATGCTTTCACTACCTGTTTCATCCTACTGATATACTTCTGTGAATCCAGCATAACTGTTAAGTGTTGAACTAATCCCTCTCCCCGTCCCATTCCTGAAGTATATTTCCAATGTAGTATCCTGCTTAAAGCAAATCGTGAATTTCTTTCATGTGTAATATTCTGAATGCATCTGTATCACCCTTCTTAAATAGACCAATTCAATAATTGCAAATGTTTCTCCAGTACAAACAAAATCGGCATTCATATAATGCTGCAAATTAACGCCCAGCGCAAAAACTTTAGTTCCAATTTTAAAACACTTGCCCAACTTAAACGCCCGTCAATCCAAAAAGAGAAACCTACTTAAGCAAGACTGTGTATAATCGACCCGACTATCGACGAATTAGTAAATGTGTTAATGTTTTAATGTATTAATGTATTCCCCCAAGGTAATCAACAGCCCAATTGCAATCTATTTAAAATCGCAATGAGCTTTTCTAATCTTCATAACCTCAAATATATTCTATAATATGCTTACTTTTTAGTAGTCAGTGCCTGAAAATATCTGCGATGTACGCCCGGAGATATATATTGCATCCGTACACCATACAGTAAATTTCCACGGTGCTTTCCATTTCTGCCTGTATATTCAATTTGTGTATTCAGCGTTGGTGTACAGAGAGGCGGTTGAAAACAAAAGGCAATATAATAAAAGCCAATTTTGCAGTGATTGGTTCATCATACGGCACTGACCATGGTCCAACAGTTGCTTCTAACGGCATCTGTGTCAAAGGCACAGTTTGTGCCATTTAAAATTGCGCTTCAAACACTCACAGGAATGAATCCAGAACCATTGGCCAGGCATACGGTGATACTACGGCCGAAGTTTCCCTATTTGCCCGAGAAAACAACAACTAAGGCGGATCCAGTTGAGACTTACCGGATCCGGATGACTCGGGTGTGGGATGTGGCTAATTCAGGAAGTATGGAGACGAATAATACAGCTGATGAGAATAGTGAAGAAGTTGGAAAGGCAGCAGAAAAGGTAGAAAATACGGAAAGCATGAAACAAAATACCACTGATGGTACAAGTACAGAAGCTGGGCAAAGTACCCACACACTAGTGGCTGACTCGGTCTTTGACCAGTCTCCAGAAACATCAAAAAATAACAGCATATGGACAATTCAGCTAAGTGACATCCCAGCAGCGGGAAAACGACCCGTCTCAATTCAGAATATTTACGAAGCCACCATCTACAAGACAGACGATGTGCTGGGATATGTGGATGAGCTCGGATACATGCCGGAAACAGAGTTCTGGACCCGCGGACTACGCTTTTACTACAATGATGTTGTCGTGATTGAAGTTGTGCGTTTTTACATCTCCACAAGGTCTACAGGAGCGCAAAACGGCCCGGTTCCCCTTCGGCCGGTCGACAAATCGGCAAGCTACCACATTCGGTGCTTTGTAGACGTTGCGAACTTGAATGATTTGGACAATGTTGCTCGTGGAGTCAAGCAACTCGAACATCTTCGAACACAATTGGCAGGTTTGATAGATCTTCATGTTCCGGACAGAAGAAACATGGACTCGAGGCTCAATTCCCATATAGCGTCTGTAGGGCCTCGCTGATGTAGGGATGTGTAGATATGGAGGAGGATATTGAAATGGGGGTGTTTGGAATGTATGAATACAGGTTATTAGATGAATACAGATGTTTGTATTGGTTAGAGTGGTGATGAAGGAATGGACATGCAGTGTATGAATAAATTGGATGATAGTTTACTAGTAGACATGCAGTGTATGAATAAATGAAATGTATGAATAAATGAAGTGATAATTTATGAATAGACATGCAGTGTATGAATATAATACTAGTACTTCGTCAATAGAAGAGATGACAGTTTATAAATAAAGTTTATACAGCTTAGTCTAGATGTGTGTAGGTATAATCTTTACAAACTACCTTTATTGGCTATAGGGCTCTTTAGTACATATCGTCCTCATCAACGTAGGTCTTAATACTTCTGCCTCTTAGAGAGTGAGAATCGGCGACATCATCAATATCATCGAAGTCATCGAAGTCGTCGAAGTCAGCTTCTTCGTTATCAGCTTCTTCATTGTCTTCATCTTTCTCTCCTTCTTCATTATCTTCCCCTCCTTCTTCTTCTTTATCTTCCTCTTCCTCTCCTCCCTCATCCTGCTTCTCCTTTCCTATTGTCTCTTCTTTGCCCTCCTCCTCCTTTGGCTTCATCAAAATATTGAGCAAGCTCTTTCCTCCAGTCGTCTCCTTCTTCGATGGTCTCTTCAAAAGTGCCAACAACGAGCCCGCGGAGTTCCCGGCGGCCCCGGAATTCTTGTCTGCACTCTCTTGTCTAAATATCGGCTCCTTGTTGCTTTTCTCCTGTTCTGCAACCGGTCTCTTAAGAATACTCAAGAGCTCATTTGACGATCCCGCCTCCTTCTTCGCTCCCGTAGGCCGTTTCTTCAATATTCCTAGAAGCTCGTTTGATGCTGTTGGCGATCCAGAAGACGAACTGCGATTTTTTTCACTGTCTGCAGTTTTGGCACTTGGAATGGCTCCCTTCTTGTTGTTAAGAAGCCCAAGCAAGTACAAGGATGGGTCCTTGTTTGCACCCATTTTTGGTCTCTCGTTGAGCAGCTGTTTGGCTGTTACTGATGGCTTTTCTGCGGCCAAATGTTTGGAATCACCCAATTGGGACTCCGGTCGGCATTCTGGCCGAGATTCGGGCTGTGCGGCCGGTTCCGGCTTCTTTTTGAGTATGTTGAGAAGCTGTGATGCCCCGGTCGGCTTCTGGGTGGCATGAGGTGCCGGGAAAGTGCCCTGAGAAGGTTCTGGAAGCTCTTCTGCCTTCCCTGCCCGGGCCGGTCTCTTTAACACAGTGATTTTTTTCTGGAGACCAACTTGCGGAGTGCTCTTCAACATCATCAGAAGCTTCCGGGCCGGATTGACCGGCTTGGGGCCGGTGGTTGGCCTGCTGAAGGCGGAGGATGGCGGTGCAGCTGGTGCATGGATGTTTTCTCCGGAAGAAAATGGTGCACGGGTGTAGTTTGCAGCTTGTGGTGCACGGGCGTTTGCGACAGGCGGGAGCGGAGGCACCGGGAACTGGGCCGGCAGCACAGAGGCTGGGGGCACAAATGGGTTAAAGAATGGAAGCGGGAAGAACGGCAAAGGCAGTGTTGTTGCCGGCAGCTGGCCAACTGCAGATTCTATAGGCATGTTTGAAGAAAAAGGTGAGCCGAGAGAATTTTGTGAAAGCATCGACTGATGATCGACTGAAACCGTCGCGTCGGCAGGATTTGCAGCCGGCCGACCGTTGCATGCTTTCTGGAGCATGGTGAGCAATTCGCGGCCGGGATCTGCGGACTGTGTGGCAAGTTTGGAGCCCGGAGATGTCTTTTCTCCGCCCGGCCGAACCTGCTCGGTCTGCCGGGAGTCAGAGCCGGCAGGCTGGATGCCAAGCAACCGTTTGAGCTGGGCCGTCGCCTTAATCTTCAACTGCTCATCGCTCTCTGCACTCTTCATACGCCTGACATAGCCCAGAATGGACTTTAGCATGGTATCGATCAAAAACAGCTTTGTTTTCGACTTGCCGTGTTTGGCGTCCTTTTCCAACTTCGACAACTCGAACCACTTGATCCGGCGGATCTCGTTGCGGGCCACCGGCTTGAACTCGGTGTCCTCCGGGATCCCGCTGCAGAAGAAAATCTTGTAGTTCTTTCCCCGAATCCTCCTTTCTGCGTATTCCTCCTCGTCGACGTATGGCGACGCGTCGAATCCCGTCTCCTCGTACATCTCCCGCACCGCACACTCGACATCCGACTCGTCCTTGCTGATTTTGCCGCGCGGGAAGCTCCACGACGATGATTCCGTGCCTTGAACGAGCAACAACTTGCTTCTGTCGGCATTTAAAAGTGCGCATCCCCTCACCGGAATTATACTTTTGTACTTTCCGAACTTCGCCAACGCCTGCTTCGATGTTTCCTCCCACCTCCACACCATGGGGCACCTCTGGAGGATCTTGGATGTGAACTGGTTCATCTTCATTGCCGGAAAAAGCATGTTTAGGGGCCTGATGAAGTCCTCATAGAACCAGTGTGCCTCCTCTATCTGGAATAGCACTCGCTCGCTACTCGAGAGGTCCTCAGCCGGGCAATTCACCACAAACCGCACCGCCAAGTCCTCAAGAACCCGTTCCAGGGTCTCGTTTGCAAATCCTTCTCGTAAATGGATCGACATGAAGATATTTGATTTGCTTTAGTTTGCTTTCTATACTTATTGCTTTCTATGCTTCTGCTTTTCTGCTTATGCTTTCTATGCCTCTGCTTTTCTGCTTATGCCTTTCTTTGGTTCTTTGCTATGCTTATTGCTTTGCTTTGCTTCGCTTATTGCTTCACTTCGCTTCTCCTTATGCTTATTTACTTCTCCTTTGCTTACTTACTGAGTCCTAAATATCCACTCGATGTCCCCAGTAACTTCTATTTAAATTTCCGTGTCAATCTATCAATAATACGGCAATTCAAGCAATTTCCTTCAATATTATCTCTATCACTAAAGCCTCTTCAAATGTTTCTGCTTATAACACAAACCTGACCCAGAAGTCGGTCTGTTTCGCCCAATCCAAAATAAGAGCGAAAAGATTTCGGTCATGAAAAATTACCGAGCAAAAAAATATGCCCAGGGTGCAAGCCGTGTGTGGTGTACGGATGCACCTAAATGGGTAAACCCGGGAGCTGTTTCATTCACCAAACTGTGCATCTTAACGCCGGAGATATGATAAGTGCATGTGCCATAGCATAGCATAAAGCATGAATTCATCCATGCATGAGACTGTTTGGCTCTATTTTGGGAATAAATATAAGCAAGCAGTGCATTGAAGTATCGAGTATCAGATCACACCTTCTGTGCAATATCCATCTTTATTCGCATATGTAATATAATCAATCCCTGAAATAGGTAAAAGGACGCCGAATAATGGGAAGTGAATATATCATTTATTTAGGTTTTTAATGAAGTGAATGTTGAACGAAGCAAAGTACCTAAACTGCTTAACCTTACCAGGTTTTCTGGTGTAGAGGAGTGTTCCTTGGCTAATTGAAGTGTACTAAGATAACCATAAGGATCAAAGGTATTTAAACATGTGCATTTTCCCCTTTTTATCCAATTCATTTTACCTTCTTACTTAGTTCTTTTACTTTATACTTTTCCTTTCTTTAGCCTTAAAAACACTCAATACTATTTATAACAAAAACTTCATAAAGTAATCGGCGTCACACTTAAACCAATAAATAAAACTATTACACATATATTCTTATTTCCCTCTTACAAGAATCGTTTTAATAACTGAACTAACATACTTCAACAAAAAATAATTATAACATAACTCCGAGAAATAACTTTACTTTAGGCATATTTAACATAATGTTTCTATACTTTTACTAAAACCAATCAAGGACTTCCTTACTTCAAAGCTACAACTAGACGTAACCACATATACAAAATACCCACGATAACGAATAACTTATGATTCAACTTATTTAATCCATTTGTACTCCAAACAAATCCATAGACTCGAAGTCCCGCAAAAATATTTACAAAACACAGCAAGCAAGATGTCGCGACACGACGTCCTGATACACAAACACCCCATTTGGGCCAAAGAAAGGACATCATAACAAACTAGCTAAACTTATAATCGGCGGCACTAAAAGAACCAAAGTGTGGGTCGATCGACTTTGACAAGTCCGACAAGTCCTCGCCGCTGAATTGGAAATTCATCAAGTCATCGTCAATCTGAGAGAAGAGATCATTTAGGAAGTACTGTTGCTGGAATTCAGATCCTGAAGCGGCACTATCATCTGCTCCATTAGTTTGTGCTATATGTTCACCACTTAGCTCACCAATAGGTGTTATTCCAGAGGTCATATCAGGTGGAAAGAACGAGGGTGAACCTGCCGTCTGTTGTAAACCTTTATGTTCACTACTTGCAGACGACATACGTCTGCTTTTTGGCATCGGATATTCACCACTGTTAAAGCCAATCGGCGAGGGTATAAAGCCAGAATTTGTTGATGAAGTGGATTGGTTTCTCACTCTGGAGCCACCAGAATCCAAATTGACCGCCTCCATCGGTATATGGTTAGTGTGATGAAGTTTTGCCGAAGTTACAACTGTATTTGTGGAATTAGTGAGATCTCCTGCCGGCCCAGCAGTATTTGTTACAGAGCCATGCCTTCCGGAAAGCATGTCGGGAGAATAGTTTATAAAGCGCTTGAACCTGATCCGGGAATCTGGGTGAAGTGAGCTGTTGTCTCCCTCTTTTCGCTTAAGTGTCACCTTTATGCTTTCCACAGCCTTCTCCTTGCCCAACTCATTCAAGAGATCGACCATCGAGTTGGTGGCTCCGTCCTTGTTGAATTTATTGGACACCTTCATCCACTTGGAAATCCTCGTAAGGATTACAGACATCTTTGCCGCAACTTTCGACTTTTTTGACAACTCCTTCAAGGAATTGGAAACCGCATCGTAATTACTCTCGACATCGATGTTAACATCCAGCGATTGAGTCTTCACCAACAATCTGGCTCTTATTAAAGCGACCAAGGCATGCATTGGCCTGTAGTAGAAGAAAGTAGGGAAGTTGGACGTCTGAACACAGAGTGCAATAAAGCTCTGTATTACTTTCTCACTGGCCTTCACTAGCCTTAGAAGAGTCTGCATGTATGCCTCAGGAACAACGCTCTCTTTCCTCATCAGCAACACTTTGCAAACCACGTAGTCGTACATCGTCATCAAGAGCTGGTAGTAGATGATTGAAAACATGTTTTTCTGCTTCGAGTGCTCGGTAAATAACCCAGATTCCATTGCCAATTGCTGCATCCGCCTCTCATATCCAACCATAACGGCTCTTAGGGAATTGTCAGAAGTGCCGGATGACGAGTACTTGAACTCATAATCGGTGCTGCTCTTCGGATGGCCACTTTTCGACCCGTCAAGATTACCACCACCGTTATTTATTGAGCCATACTTGGTCCCCAACTCGCCTCTAAGCAATTCGTTTCCCGGCCGGCCGTTTAACGGATACAAAAACTCGAAGATCTCCTCTCCGATCGACACCAAACGCGAATAGTAGCATAAAAACCGGTCGGCAACACTCGAGTCACCCATAAGAAGCAAGTTGGCACATCTTCGGTGCACGGAAGTCCAACTGACAACCTTAAATCGGGGCAAAGAGAGGCCCAAGGACCCACAGCACGCGTAAACGCCCATGAAAGCTCTCAGGACGCGTCTCTCCTTTGAGGAATCAGCGAGAACAGATGGCTTGTTCAGATATTGGTCATTCCCAAGATCCAAGCAAAGCGAGATGTTGAGGGCCATCATGAGACTCATCTGGTGCTTGTAGGAGCCCCATTTTTTCGGCGGCGAGCACCACAAGGAAAGAACCAAGTATATCTCAATCAGGCCAACGGTAATATCACCTGTTATGGAAGTTTTCCGGGCCAGACTGCCCTCCAAATAGTAGAGAAGCGTATCGTGCAAATCTGGGTCATTTAGACACGTGACAGCGACAAATGCGAGAAGCGACAACGGCTCCTCCTCGAGCAGGTACTCATAGGTTGCCGAATTGGGAAGCGAGACGCACGGCCAGTACGAAAGAAGGCTGTTGTTGAAATAGTTCAACTTCTGCTTGGCTGTATTTTCGCTCAAGATGTCCAGTTTGAAGAGCTCCTTCATAATGTTGAGCTCCGGGGCGATGTACGGAAGAGAGGGAATGCTTTTGACCGGTCCGTCCTTCATGGAACCGGCGGAAAAGGCCTGGGTCCGCTTTCCGTCAGTGCCAGGATCAACATCTTGCTTTTTTAGCATGTAAACGTGGGACAAGAGCTTCTGCAAGGACGTCAACTGCTGCTGGATGCACACAATGGAGTCTTCGGACAACTGCTGGGCTGCGGGAAAGTTCCCAGAGCTGAGTTCGAAGGCAGAACCGCCCGAACTCGAGTCTGTTTGCTGCACAGAGCTGGTTCTACTCCTCATTTCACTCGATTTCACTGATACCAGGTCCTTCTGCACCCGCAGAAGATACTTCCTGGCACCAGAAACAGTGCCCTGCAATGCTACCAGCGGCGGTTCGTGGACTTTAGCTTTTTTTCTCGGTCTTGAACGTGCTTCCTTTTCGGTCGGATCTTCGGTCATGGAGCACTGAAGTCCGGACTTGAAGCATCTCGTGCAACTCTGGTAGTCCGGATCGGCAAACACGCACCGCATTTTGAGCCTGTGGCATCTCGCACATGCCCGAAGACGCCTGAATTTGCGGGAAAACGGCAAATCGTGCGATCCGGCGCCAATTGTAGTACTTACAGTACTTGAGGTTTCACCGGTTGAGCTCAGCCCCATTTCTTGCGACTGTGGCGCATCCAAGCTATCAGGACCCGCCATGGTACGTTGGATAGTGTGCTGGAAACACCCAGTAAGTACTATCCCAGTAAATCTATACTATCCGACTTCGCCAGATGGATAGTTACAAGGTGAAACTATTTTGAAGATGCCGCCGAAGAAATTTGCGATTGAGCAGAAACCAAGGCAGCAAATTCACGAAACACGACCTTTCAAAGCCTGCTACTGCGCTTAAGTGCTTGAATTCCCGTTCCTGCAGTATAAAGTCGTCCTATTGGCTAGGTCTGGCTTATAATGCGATTGCGGTTGAATATCACGCTTAATTCCAACGAAAAATGGGTCGATACCAGTTCTCACTCTACCACCTCTATTCAGAACACACAGACAGTCGTCGTCTGCATAGCATACAATGGAAAAATGCAAGGGGAGTAAAGAAGCAGGCTGTAGATAATAAATATTATTGGACGTCTGATCCGATAAGCGTGGAAAAAGAGAAAATAAAATGAAATAAAAAGAGAGATCGGAATATTTTTCGGACCTTACAGATTAGCGCGACAGCCGAAAAGGCAGCAAGAGAAAAAGTTGGAAAATCGCGGAGGGGAGTGCATTGTGCATTGTTGAGAGTGCTTAGTGCGTGGGGAAATGAGGCAGAATGGAGGCTGAAAAAAGATGGAAAAAGGTGAAAGAGGATGAAAGATGATGAAAATAAAGAGAGCAAATTGCAATGAAGTGGAGGAGGGAAGTGTTAGTGTAATTAAATATATTAGTAAGGGAATACGAACACACAGAGGGGATGACATGAGAAGGCAGGCGCGCCGATCGACGCAGTACATAAGGTCGTCAGGTATTGGGACAACCGGTAGAAGAGTGCAATATGTGCAACAATGAGGAGACAGGAGCATATAGGGTGGCGAGATAGTGGCTGAGGAGAAAAAGAGAAGTACACAAGAAAACAAACTAGTATTGAACCAAGTCATGCTGTCAAAACGATAGATATATTCATATAAATAGCATCAGTACAACAAAAAGTAGTAGGCATCACAGAAATACCAGCATGAAGCACTACAAATGGACCCGGCGGGAAACCTGGACAAGGCCCGGCTTCAAGTTGGTGGTGATGAAGTTTCTAGGCGTATAATGAAGCAACTCGTCGTACGCTGGAACAATTCTATGCTTATCACCAGCAACAAGAACCTCAGACTGCAACTCACCCCAGAAACAGGTCACCGAGACATCCAAGCCGCGGCTTTGAACGGCATCGTCGTCATCTAGGCTGAAGGGAAGCCACTGGAGAGCAACCTGGTAGTAGGGCTGGGTCCAGTTGAGCTTGTGGAGAAGTACCATGTCTATTCCCTGCATAATCTTGTAGTAGTGATTTCCCTCGTCGTCCGTCGAGTAACCAGAGGGGATATTGGCTCTGATTGGCTGGCGGAAGCCCGGCTTGGTGCCCGATTCGAGCAACGACGAATTGTACACTGTGACCAGCTTGACTGGGGAGGTTCTGTTTTTGTCAGAAAAGCTGTTGTAGCCACTAGCATTAAAATCAAGCTGGCACATCCTGTTCTGGGCTGCGTGGATCCTCAAAACGGCATTAAGTGGCTCGTAGCTTCCGGAATTCTTGCTGTCTGAGTTTGAGAGCACCTCGATGTCCAAGTATTTGTCGAAGGAGTTGCCCGATTCGGCCTCACTGTCGAAAAGCCACGGTCTTTCGGCCTTGTATGTCACCGTTTCGGTTCCCTCCTTTGGGTCCTCGACAAAACGCACATCCATGTCTGTCGTGTTGTCCTGGAGGCTCGGAAGCTCGGATAGAATGCCGCTGATGAATCCGGGCCGTGCACGGAGCGTTCCGTAGGCCTCCACGTGGTCTGCGGAGCCAATATCGAGAGACGAGTTGGCAGAGACGGCCGGGAGGTCGATCGACTGGACGAATTTGACCTTTAGCGGGTTCGTATTGCTGTGCGTGGGTGCCAAAATCGTGTAAACGGAGGCCAGGACTGCCGTTAGGCCGAGAATCGAGGCTGCCGGGGCGTTCAACTTGTGCAAAAACGGCAAAACCGGGAGCCCGAGACCGATTGAAGATGCAACTGCAAATTTTCTCGCTGCACGTTCTCCAGACACACCATCAACTCCAGCCTGATGCATGCTGTCCAGTGCCAAGTCGCCGACTGCATAGATGAAGAACACGAGGGGAGGGACCACGACAAGGAACTGGATGAGCCAATCAAAGCTCTTGGAGGAAGATGGGGGCGGAGAAAGGGCGAGGTCGGCCGACGCGTCGATCGGCTCGGGGGAGACGTCCGAGAGCTCCGGGGAGCTGTTCTCGGGAGACAGGTCGGGGGTGGCCGAGTCGGCGGAATCCAGCGGCTGTTCCTGCGGCTGTTCCGGTGGAGTGGCCGGCAACCGCACGCTTCCCGGTCCCCTCTTGAGCACAAAGCCCACAACACCAACAAAAGAACCAGCGGAAAAGCACGCAAACAGCACAGTGGTGAGAAAGAGACCGGTCTTGGCATAACGGCTTTCCTGCACTGTGGCCCAGACCAAGACAATCCAGCCCCCGAGAGTGAGCTCAAGTAGACCAATGAGCTTTTGGTCGTGCACAGGCCGCAACCACGACGCAAAAGTGAGCGAAACGTAGTTGAAGAAGATGTTGAGGCACGTCAAGGCCAGCCAGGCAGATCTGTAGCTGTCGTAAAGAGGAGCTCTGCCTGGCATCTCGGCGAGAAGGCAGTGCTTTGCGAAAAGCCACGTGACGAGGGTTGAGAAGAGCAAGCTGGCGGGAACCCGGATCCAGCCTCTTGCCTGCACGTGCCAGGTGTTTTTCCGGTGTGCGATAAGGAGAAGGGCACCCAGAACGAGCGGAACGACCACAAGAAGACCGATGTTGAGGTTGACGAGTGATTCGGTAGAGATGCAGAAGAAGAACTTGCCTAGGAAGTCGAAATAGACCGCAGGCGAGAGGTCTGGGACGACGAAGTTGTTTGAGATGGAGAAGTGGGGGTCGTGGGAGTCGATCTTGGAGCTTGAATCATGCGATTGGACGATATTTTGGGAGGAAGGGATGCTAGAAATAGCGTTATTAGAAATAGCTTCAGCAGCTTTATTAGAAATAGCTTCAGCAGCGTTATTAGAAATAGCTTCAGCAGCGTTATCAGAAATAGCTTCAGCAGCTTTATTTCCACCCCCAAATGCCTCCATCTGTTCAACATACCCAGTCACAGAAGTAAGAAGCTGCCAAAGTGAACCCTTCGAAGCATACTGGATACTATCGTGAATGGTGTGGTACAAAGCCCGGGGCTCGTAGAAACAAATGTCGATACCCCGCAATCCGTTCGCCTGGTACACGTAGTAGTCCGTCTGGGAGTGAATGACGCCGTCCTGGAAACCCTGCTGGAGCAATGAGCTGGCCAACGGGTTCTTTGCCCCCGCGTACAGCCGGGCCACCTCGTAGTCGGTCGCCCGGAGGAGCAACGCGCGGCCGCCGGACCCCGCCCCGTCGATGTTCACAAAGTACCCCGCCTCGCGGAACCACGGGTGCCGGGCAAACGACTCCGAGCCCATTAGCCCGAACTCCTCGTCGTCGTTAAAATTGAAAAGAAGGGTTCTTTTGGGCCGCGACGAGGGGTCACGCGTGTATTTCCTCAAAAGGGCAAGCATCGTCACCACGCCCATGCCATCGTCCGTCACGCCATACCCGGCGGGCACCGAGTCGTAGTGCGCCGAGATCAAAAGCCCGTCGCCCTTCAGCCGCGCATCCGTGCCCTCCACCTTCACGAGCACGTTCGCCGGCTCAAAGTACACCACCCGGTGCTCCGTGCTCGACTCGTTGAACGTGTCCCCCTGCTTGAACATCACCGGCCGTGGCTGCTGCCCTGCGCCCGGCGCCTCCGTCCCGTACGTGCAGTACTCCTTGCCCGCGCATGCTGCCGCCACCTGCCGCAAGAGATAGCCCCGAACCACGTCGTTCTCCCGGCTCGTGTATGGGTGCGGGTGCCGCGCTATGCGCTCCAAGTCCGTCCACGACTCCCGGAGCGCCTCGGGCTCCGGCGACGGCACGCCTAGCGCATTGCCCCTGCTCCACGCCTCCATCGCCATGCACGCCGCGTACACTAGCGCCAGCGCCACTGAAAGGGTTGTTTTCCTAAAGCGGAAAGCCTCGGACACCCCTGAAAGCATCTGTTGATACGATATGCTTAAGAGTTTTGCCGAAAACAATTATCGATTGTGCCTCTTTGCTGTTAGCAGTACAAGATTTTGCTCTTTATCTGCACTATACCTGCAACAAGAAAAAAATTGAAAAACAAAAATTACCTGCCAAACAATACTACACAACAAATGTAGTTGCGTTTACCAGGCAGCGCGGCAAAAGATCCTGTATTTATACCAAATTGAACTAAAATGAACTGATGCTGAGCTTCGGAATTGAGCGATCATGCATCCTCCTCCTGAATTACGAACCACCCACTCGACTTGAGCAATTGTGCCAATTGGGAAGGCCTGACGCATTACGTTTCATGCACGTCGTGTTTCCAGCATGGGAATGGACAATATCCTGTAATTTTCCTGTAATTTTACTGTATTTTTCTTGTGTTTTTACTGTATTTTTCTTGTGTTTTTCCTGTGTTTTTCCTGTATTTTTCCTGCCCTTTAGTGCACTTTTCTGCACTTTCCTGCACTTTCCTGCACTTTCAGTTGCTGCTCTCACACCTATTGTTTCTGCTGCATACTTTTTATGCATACTTTTTTGCTCCAATACCTCGCATATCTTTTCTTCTGAAATCGTTCCGGCAGTCCCCGCCGACGCGTCGCTCGTATATAGCGAAAGCTTTTTTCTGCCTTCGTACGTCATCCATTTCTCTGCTTGCACACACGATACATTTCTCCGCCCACGCACTTGTTATAGCACTGAGCTCTTTTTTTGTTACTTCTTGCCTTTTTCCATAGAAACAGCACATCTGAATCCTTTCGCACGCTGCACTACTCCGATATGACCTTCGAACCACTTAAAAACGACCTTATTTTACGTGCAGCAAGAGGAGAACCAGTCGAAAGACCTCCAATATGGATGATGCGTCAAGCCGGAAGATACTTGCCGGAATATCACAAAGTTAAGGGCAGCAGGGACTTCTTCGAGACATGCAGAACACCAGAGATCGTGTCGGAGCTCACAATTCAGCCGGTCGAGCACTATAAGGGCCTCATCGATGCTGCAATCATATTTAATGATATTTTGGTGATACCTCAAGCGATGGGGATGGATGTCAAAATGGTGGACAAAGTTGGCCCGCAGTTTGTTCAGCCACTCAGGACCCCGGCGGATCTACACAGATTGGACTTTAATTGTGATGTTTGCAAGCAGTTAGGCTGGGCTTTTGAGGCGATTACTCTCACGAGGAAGAATTTGCACGGAAGAGTCCCACTTTTGGGATTCTGCGGTGGCCCATGGACTCTCATGTGCTACATGATCGAGGGTGGCGGTACCAAGATGTTCCGATTTGCCAAAGAGTGGATTTTCCGCTGGCCAGAAGCTTCCAAACAGCTTCTCCAGGCAATAACAGACGTTGCAGTGGAGTTCTTGGCTCTCCAGGTTAAAGCTGGTGCACAGATGCTCCAGGTTTTCGAGAGTTGGGGTGGTCAGCTTGGCCCTGACGAGTTTAGTGAGTTCGCGCTTCCTTATTTGAGACAGATCGCACACAGAGTCCCTCAAAGGTTGTCTGAGTTAGGAATTGAAAAGGTTCCAATGACTGTCTTTTCAAAGGGCTCCTGGTATGCGTTGGACGAGCTTTGTGACAGCGGATTTGACGTTGTTTCCCTCGATTGGCTCTACAAGCCCGAAGATGCAGTCAGAATTGCGAATGGCCGTGTTTCCTTGCAGGGAAACATAGACCCGGGCGTGTTGTACGGCTCAAAAGAGATAATCACCAAGAAAGTGCAGAGGATGATGCACGGATTTGGAAAACAGAGGTACATTGTCAATTTAGGTCATGGAACACAGCCATTTATGGATCCGGAGAAGATTGGGTTCTTCTTAGAGGAATGCAAACGCTTTGGAGAGAAGGAGTAGGTGGGTGGGCACACAGCCACGATATTTTTTAGTTCTTTTCTACTTGCACATATTATTTACTACACCAGTATCTTTCCTGTAGAATTCCTGTGTATAATTCACATTCTGGGGCATCTTATACAATCCGCAATACCTTGTACTGCTGCATATATTATTCCTTACTGCTGTGTATCATTCCTTACTGCTATATATTCGATCGTATGGTAAATGTTCGATCTTACGGTAAATGTTCAAACCAACCACTACGGACTTCGAACCCAGCACCTGCCAAAATTCCTTATCGCGCGCTCTCAGTATTTTTCAATTTCACCCCAAAATTTTTTTTTCACCCCAGAAAAAATAGAGCAGACTTAGGTGAGATCTCGAAGTGAGTACGAAATGATCACTTTCTCGCTTTTTCATACTCTTCAGACAATTCAAGCGGCATCACATCATAGGCAAAGAACCCCATACGAACAAAAATGGCATCGTTGTCAAGCCTTTTCTCCAGCAAAGATGATACACGCTTCAAAGAGGCACTAGACCTCTACGAAAACAAGCATTACAAGAGGGCCATCAAAATTTTAGATGGAATTATCCAGCACAATCCAAAGCATTACGAGTCGGTTTCACTCAAGGGATTGGCTCTTTCGAACTCGGATCTCCCAGAAAAGTATGATGCATCCAAGTACATCGAGAAGGCATGCAAAGAAGGCGGGACCGACTCCGTTGTGTGCCACATTGCCGGATTGTACTACCGAGGATTGAAAGACTATAAGCAGGCATCCAAGTGGTACAACGCAGCAATGGAGAACAAATCTCCAAACAAGGGCATTCTCCGGGACTTGAGCTCGTGCTTGACCCAAACCCGCGACTACAAGCATCTTCTCGTGTCGCGTTTGGGCTACTTAGAGAGTCAACCGGCATACCGGGCCAATTGGACGTCTGCAGCAATTGCTCACTGTTTAAACGGTCAATATGATCGGGCAGAGGATGTTCTCACGAGAATTGAAGACCTGGTTGCCGGCCACTTGAGCGAGGATGACCTGTTTGAGCAGTCCGAGTGCCTTTTGCTCAAAAACAGGGCCATCTATAAGCAGGGAGACGTTTCTCGTGCTTTGGAGCATTTGGAGAAGATTGCCAAATCCGGCGAGGTGGGAGACGGTGCAAAGCTGCTTGAGTACAAGGCGCAGTACCTGGAGGAGCTCCAGAGACCAAAGGAGGCCTCTTTTGTGTACAGGCGTCTCTTGCAGCGGAATCCGGACAACGCAAAGTACTATCGTGATCTTGAAAGGTGTCTTGGAACAGACAAGATGTCTGCAAACGTCCGTTTGGCGCTCTACGAGAAGTTGTGCGAGTTTTACCCGCGTGCAGACCCTCCAAAATTCATCCCGCTCACTTTTCTTAAAGGTGAGCAGTTTGCAAAAAAGGTTGAAGAGTACATTCTTTCGCAGTTGAGGAGAGGTGCACCTGCCACGTTTGTGAACGTGAAGCCGTTGTACCGCCGCAAAAGCAACCAGAAGGTCATATACGAGGTTGCGAAGAGGTTCTACGACGAGGAGAAGTCGAAATTGTCGTCTTCCGAGACCGAAAATGACGAAAATGGCAATCCTTTGAGGTTTTGCTGGGCCGGATACTTCCTTGCACAGCACTTTTACCGCGTGAGAGACTACGATTCAGCTCTAGGATTCATTGACGAGGCCATATCGACGACTCCAACACTCGTTGAGCTCTACATTGTCAAAGCACGGATTTTCAAGAGGATGAATAGACTAACGGAGGCCTGCGAGACCATGAATGAGGCCAGGAAACTCGATTTGCAGGACAGATTTGTCAACACGAAGGCCGCAAAGTACTACTTGCGTGCAAACAGGGTCAAGGACGCCATCGATACCGCTTCGCTATTCACCAGAAACGAAAAAGCACCAAATGGAGTCCAAGACTTGCATTTAATGCAATGCTACTGGTTTCTGATCGAGAGTGCCGAGGCTTACGGCAGACTTGCACGGGAAGCATTGCGTGAGTGGAGAAAAGTGAGTGTTGGGTGGGACAACAAGAAGAAATCCCAGGAGATTGATCACGAGACGGTCATGACCAGAGAGCATCTCAGAAAGAAGACATTGCACCTTGTTGGCCTCACAATTAAGAGATACAGGGCCATAGTGAAGGTCTTTGAGGAGTACGAAGACGACCAGTTTGATTTCCATCACTACAGTATGCGAAAGGGAACTTCACGCACGTATTTAACGATGCTTGACTGGGAAGACAGGCTTTACCACCAGCCAATCTTCCTAAGAGCTGCCAAAGGATTGACTAACATTTCCCTAGAAGTGCTCAACGACAAGCCTTTCTTCCAGGTTTTGCTCACAAACCCGGCTTTCTCGCTTAACCGAACCAAAAAGGAGAAGAAGGCCGAGGAAAAGCAAAGAGAAGAGCTTGTCAAATACTCCAAGAGCTTCCCAAATGATGCCGACGTGTTTGCTGAGGTAATATTGAGGGAACTGGCCGATGCTCCACTCAAAAATGCAAAAAGAAACACTGCTGGGGGCTTTGCTCAGTATGCTGATAAGGGCACTGCCTTAACGAGGTTGACCGACTTGGCAAAACGTGTCAACGACGAAAATTCTCTTGACGGACAGGAGATTGTTTTCCGTGTGAATCAGTATTTCAACAAGTATGTTTTGTGTCTTCAGGCCATGAACCATGCCTACACAGCCGACTCTTCTGCTGCTGTTGTTGGCTATCTATATCTCAATCTTTTCAAGGCCAGAACCAATAAAAGCACACCCGAAACCATCCGCAGAATTCTTGCTCTCGGCCTAAAACGTAACTTCTCTGAGCTGCTTGCTGTTGAAGATTCCGGCGATAGCGAAAAGCTTGCAGAAGGCCTAGTGCAGAACTTTTTCACCAAAAACAACTTTGCCAGTGCCGAAAATCTGGTCCGCTGTGAGCAAATCGAGCCTAGCGATACTTTTGAGAAGAGAATTCTACAAATCAAGCAGTCCCTTGACCCTTACACTCTCAGAAGCTTGTCCTATATTGAGGATTAGATAACTAGTCATGCTTCTTTTTTTCGGCTACACTAAGGCATTGCTGCTTGCGACTTGTTGCTCTTTCTCTAGTTCCAATTGGTACCGCTGTTGGTATTAATATCTACTTGTGTATACTAAATCAAAGAGTTTAGAGATGCAAAATTTCATGTAGTCGTAATCTAGAACCGTTTACATAATTTCATTCAAATAAGGCCTGCTCAGTTAATTACATATAAATGGGACTCTTGTTGGCAAAGCATCAACTCTGGATCCAGCTCTCGACTCTGCTGCGAGCCACATTTGTGGTCATATTTAAACCCTGACGTCCAAATGGAGCATAACTAATTGTATAATATAGTGAAGCAATGACCTGGATAATACATGCAATGGCTACACAAATATTGATAGGCCAAACCATGCTGAAAAATAGAGTGAGTAAAATGGAGCCTAGAAACGCAGCGGTGAAATATATTCTATCTTTGGACAGTAGATGCTGGACAAAGTTGGAAAAACCATTGAGTATGGCAAAAGCGAGAAGAAATAAAACGGAGCCCAAACTCCAGATAAGTGCAAACTTGCGCGGCCGTAGAGATAGGAAGGGGAAGAGAAAGATGCAGATGGCATAACAGGCAAATGCGCCGATAAGCGCAACAACGAACAACGATAAGCGCTCAAAGTACGATAGCCCACTTCCTTCATCTCCATCCTCACCTCTTAGAAATTTCGGCAGCCTGAGCCATTGTGGCCTTGATCTAGAGCCTTGAATGCCAGATTCGAGATCTTCCCGTGCTGAATCATCCAAATGATTATCTGCTGTAGGAAGTTGAACAGGATCTTCATTATTTCCTGAGAAAGACGGTATAAATTTCATGCTAAAAAAAGTGAGTAGAATTATCAAATCTTAAGAACCAAACAATACCAATGTTCGGGAAAACACAATTAATGTATCCGGTAGTATATCTAACTAGGAATATCCAGTGAATATGTTACTGGTCTGAAGTAAAGAGATAAATGTAAGCATTTGAAGAGAAAAGCAATTCGGTGCAAGGATGCAAAACAATTGCAGGGGAGGAAAAAATAAATTAGATTAAATGGATGTTAGTTAGTTGACATTAAATGAAGGGAGAGGCGGGGGAAGAAAAAAAAAACAGAATGAGTAGTCCTACTCGAGGTAAGTAACATCGTACAAAATTGCAACAAACATTCAAACGTGTTCTTATAGTTACTGGCATATATAAAATTAAACAATTATGGCGGCCCCTAAGATATCGAGAGCTCCAGTCCCACATGGACCAGCAATATATAGATACACGGCCACTTTTCTTGGTGCGACAATGTGGTTTTGGATCTTTTACAGAGCTAAACACGATTGGAGGGAGTGGGTCGGAATACATCCATGGGAGCATTAGTCATGGCATGATAATAAAGTGGCTTTGTCACTTCTTTGGGCGTTTCATGTCAGGGGTTGAAAGCTTGCATTAAAATATAAAATGTTCAGTGTGTAACACAAATGGTAACAGAACTGAATTGGTTACTTGAGATGACCGAATATTGTCATCATCTATCGCTTGTCTTGTCTCCACGCAAGTGCATTTGCAGTTTATGGACACCTCATATATGATTATCCACATCCTTATATGTTGTACGATGTTTCTCACAACCATCATCATGAACATCCGTACACCACAAAGGTCGATATTGCGTCACTCTCAACGCCTTATGTTTTCTATGCCGCTGTATAATCAAGTCAGCCGCTACGTATCTATCATACTATTATCTATTTATTTACTTATTATTTATTTATTCTTTATGCGCTAGGAATCCTTATTATCTTATGATTATTATAGATATCTGCGACAGCCATTCTGTACTCCCTGGTACAGTGTATTGACCAATCGCGATTGTAGATATAAGTAAAGTTGGCATCACCATACTAATTAGTTGAAGGCAAATACCTTCTTGATTTTTTGTAAAAACTTGTGGCCCCTATTGTTGGATGCATTATCCTGCAAGTTTTCCACATAACTCCTCCCAGAGGCACCCGAATGAACTGGAGAAATGTTGTGATCTATGTCCTCTCTTATAGTTGTATTCATCACATCGTTGTTGCTTTTATCCTTCTTATTTCTCCACACCATATTTCCTGCACCGCCTCGTCCCACCGAGTACACCGGCCGTAAATCCTCCATTTCGTGGTCCTGATTCTGGGCATCCTCTCTATTTCGTGTCGTTAAAGGGTCCTCCTTCACTTTGTATATATTTCCGGCTCCACCACGTCCCGCTGACACTGTATAGTTTCCCTCTTTGTCTGCCTTAAAACTTCCGCTTTTATTCTTTCCTTTCCTTATTCCCTCCTCCTGGAGGACAACCTCATTTTCTGCTTTCTGTGCCGTATTGGCATTCATCATATTACCGGCGCCTCCTCTGCCTACCGAAAAAACTGGATCAAGTGACGGCATAGTAATATAATTGTGTGTGTGACTGTGAGTTCGTATGCTAACGCTGCGTTATTGTAAAAGGGCTCCCTTGCTTGAAATAGCTCAAAAATTCAAAGCTTTTTTTTACCTGATTTTGATCCAATGTGAATTTCTTGTTTGCTGGCGAGTGAAAATACAAAAGATAAGACGATTTGTTTGAAAACTGACCATGAAAATGTCAATTGTTGACGAAGAAAGCGCTGGTTTGTTCAAATAGACAATATCTATCAAGATCTGGCCAAATTAGCTCTTTAAGAACGGTTGCGTAATTAATCTAGGGATGGAATTCTTTCTGTATTTATATTGCAGTAAAAATGAGTGACCCCTTTTGGATGTGGCCATCGCTTGTGTCAATCCAAAACTTTCCGGGCATTGTTCCCATCCTTATTTTTTTTTCCGTCTCCCCTCCCTTCCAAAAAAAAGTTTCCCTATTAATTACTCGTGACATGAAAATTTTCCTCCGGGAGTTTTATTCCCCACTCCTTAGGAAAGGCCGCAATCACTTGGGAGTGGGCGGATCAGCTAAAAAAAGCTTAATGCTCCTAATCCTAAAGATAGCAACGGTGGATGGTATATTATTCTTTCTGAAAATTGCATGGGACTTTGTTGTGGCTCCTTACATTTTGAATTTATACATCTTCCTCGAGCCACATAAATGAACATAACCATATACGTCAATCTATGAAAGCTAAAAATGTACATCATTATTCTACTTTTATTCAGTTTTGTGTGACCTGAGATTTCCGGTTTTCTAATTTTTCAATTTCCATCATTTTTTTGGAATGCATCATGACCATCTCATCGCCCTCATTCATTATTTTTTTTGTCAGAAACTAAATAATAGGGACAGTCTGTACGAGCGAATAGAATAACATCAATCACTATATATCGGCAAGATAAAATCCCTCAGTTGCTAAAGTCTAATTAATCAACAAGCCCTCTGACAATGTCAGCGAATGGATTCGCATGAGTTCTTTGAAACGTAATTCTGAAGAGATGTTAAAAGAATACTGTTCTAAACATTCTGATCTTCGCAACGTTTTCTCTTCGTACCCCCGGAGATATCATAGATGCGTCGACAGTCGCGTCTACATAAAAACTGCACTGCCTTGTTATGCCAAGAAAACCTCGCTCATAAGGATTAAGGGTATTTAAGCATGTACATTTTACCTTTTTACTTTAGTTCTTTGCCCTTTCTTCTTTGGCTCTTTTACTTTTATACTTGTCCTTCCCTTAGCCTTAAAAACACTCAATATACTAGTTAGAACGAGAAACTTCATAAAGTAATCTGCGTCACACTTGAACTAATTCACATAAATATTACAGTAGCCTCGTTATTGTTATTTTCTCTTATCTGCCTGTCTCTTCAGTTGCACTATAATACTCTCTGAGAAATATTCGCTTTCTATCTATATATTTGTTAGAGAAAATATATCTTGGATGTTTCTAGAATATTCATTGCAACTGAATAACGCCTCATAAGAATTTCACCCACATAGGGAGCTATATAATTACATTATCTTTCTCAGTGGATGCCTCTGCACACTTCATATGAAACAGAATATCATCAGAGATAAGAATATTACTTAGTGAAAGGTACGCACACCGAAACGTATATCGGATATATACACACAGATCCCAACAGTTATTTGTGCTATATAATGTTATACAATGTGTCCTTAGATAACCTAAGCTTGTTAATACTTAAGCGCCTTTAATCAAATATGTTCTCGTACAAGATCCCAACGAAAACTAACTATTCTTGTAGAAACCGCTAAATTTCTTGTTAAACTCTTCCCAACTACATTTCAAGGCAAAGTATCATTCATAAGACAATTCAGGGTACAGATAGATGCTAGTATATATGTCTGTTCTGAATGCAGTAAATCTACCGCACAACGATTCTAGACCAGAAAATGCAGCCAGCATTTTCCTTTGTTTCCCAGACGACAAACAGTGTCTAGTCATACGATTCTCCACATTCTGGAATTTCCTTCAGCAATAATGACCAATTGTTCTATGATAAAATAATAAATGATTCTGTAATAACTACTCCCAGATAGGCAAATGTGACCGTTTCCCAGGCAAGTCTTTGGACTCTGGTCCAGCCTTGCTCGATAAAGCTGACGGTTCGATCTCAGTCCTCGTGACCAAACTCTGAGCTCAATCATGCCGATTAAAGCCAAACATAAGAAAATCTTTTGTCAAATTAGTCAACCAACTTCCGTCAGCTAACCAAGCTCAGTTGATCGTCGTACCCAGCTAATTTAATTCAGCCAGATTACCTAGTCCCGATAAGCTCGCTTGCTTGCTTTTCGGTGATATACAAAATTATACCGGATAAAGCCAGAGATTGGTTTGGTTCCAGAATTTATCGGTTATTTTCTGCGTCTATTGACGCGTCTTCCCAAAATTCTGAGAACCAAGCTTCTGCTCAGTTGGGCGTCAAAACTATTGCCTCCTATCGCGGATTGACCTTCTATATTTCTATTTCTTGAAAAATCCCTATGTTCCCTGTTTTCCTCTTTTTATGCTTTTTTTTCACATGTAACAAAATTGTTGATGTGATACATGCATAATTACCGTTGGGCCTAATATATCTGGGCGCAAAATCTAATCATCAAAAGCACGTTCCCTGTTTCTTCATGTAGTGGCATGTGACTTTCACAATCATAGATGGTCAATGAGAGAAACTTTTCTGCTAGCATAGGATATGAATAAACTTGTAGGGTCAGTTATCATTGAAATTAGCCACTACTTCAATACCAGACTTGATTTCTCAACTTTATATTTGTCTAATTCATTCCTCAGTAATCTGCTATCCTTAATGTTCCGGCTGTTCGATTTTACTTTCTCTCATGTTAATCTACAAAATTGAACCGAACTGGGAAAATCTGAGCATACACTTCCACTGTTTAAATTTTTTGGAAAAAATATGAAAGATCATAATATTGTAATACAAATGAAGTGATCAAGCATAAAGGGTCGTCAAACGTTAAAAATTTAGATCACAAAAGAAGTGATAAAACATAAAGGGTCGTCAAAAGTTAAAAATTCGGATCAAGAGATAAAAAGAATGATCTGATCATAGCAGTAATAGTCATGAACATACACACCAAAAAAAGGTAAAGTTAAACACATTGTATGAGGTTGGCATATATGGCTTAGTTAAGCTTATTTATCGCCTTCTTTCTCAATATCAACCTTACTATCTTCAATATCACGATCGGCACGGATATTGGCAAGTTCGTTAAGTTTCTCCCTATCGAATTGCTGAAGCATTTTAGCGTTGTTGAATGGATCGACGACAGTGCTCTTGAACTTCCTTGCAGAAACTTTCTCCTCGAATAACTGATCAATATCGGCAAATGTTCTGCCTTTGGTCTCTGGTAAATCGAAAAGTCCCCAGACAAACCAAATGGTTGCAAATGCAGCCCAGAATAAGCCAGATTTTGCGCCCCAGTTCCACTGTGTTGAGTTTAATTGGTAAGGCACCATGAATGCATCAAAGATACCAAAGAGATTGTAAAGATTTCTTGCGATGATAACAGTCTTGGTTCTCACTCTTCCTGAAGGAATTTCTGTAACGATACAGTACGTAACGGGTCCAACAGTACAATCATAAACGAAACTAAGAACCAACAATATAGAACCACATGTCCAACGGACAGCATTAGTCTGTTTAACAAATCCTAATATTCCCATGATCCATAATAAGACACCTTGGCAGAATGTGCCCCAGATATAAAGGGTGGCACGACCAAGATTGTTTGACACAAACCATGAAACAATAGCACCAATAATACCGATACAGTACTGAATGATACTGAAATCAAACGAGTATGATGTTGAGAGACCAGCTTTTTCGTAGAAATATGTCGATGAACCCATCAAACCACAGCCTGTAAGCATTTGTCCAATCCAAACCATACTTGCAATTCTGGTTCTTCTAATATGTTTTTTGCTGAAACATTCCCGATAGGATCCAATATCCCCGTCGGCTTCCTCTTTATCACTAGTGAATTTCATTCTCTTTAACATGGTATCAATGACTATTTCTTTTTGATCCGGATCCTTGATAGTAAGAAGTCTGCTAAGACTATGAGCTGCCTTAGAAACTCTGTTTTTCTTAACAAGCCACCAAGGTGACTCTGGTGCACAGAAAATAGCTATTGCAATAGGAACTGGCCAAATCCACATGAGTCCGTAAGGAAGCCTCCAGCCCATATCAGAGTGTGCTAAATTATCCTGTGAATTCTTCATGATACCAGATCCAAACAACTGGCCAAGAAGCCAACAAACGTTAACATAACTGGTAAGATAGAATCTCATTGTCATAGGACAAACTTCAGAAGCATAGGAAACAGCCAAAGTCTGGAAGAATCCCCAAGGAATTCCACAAAGAATTTGACCAGCACAGATCATACCAAGTGACTTTGCAAAGAAGATCAAGAATATAAAAACAGCTAGAGAAAATAATGAACCAATTAAAGTGTAACGATAACCGAACCTGTCTGCAACAGTACCAGCAATTTGCAAACCTATAATTTCTCCAACGTTGGCACACATTCCCATTGCAGATTGCCATTTTGCTGGAATTTCCCACACTTGTGACTTAGGATTCCAAACACCAAACCGCTCACAAAATATTGGAAGAGCGATCATTGATAAGCATGTATCATATCCCTCCATAATAATACCACTAGAGATGACAACAGACCAGATAGCTGATTTAGGATATGTGGAGAAGGCTTTCTTGAATCCCATCTCTTTCTCATCCTTTTCACCTTCCTTGACCTGGTCAGAGGCACCTATGAAACGTGCAATAATTTCGTCATCAATATTTGAAGGAACGGAGAATTCTAACTGCTCATCCTTTCCCTTGTCAATATCCAACTGCGAAGATGAACTATCGTTCTCTTCGTTGGTAGTCATGGTTCTTTTATCCTGAACTTTTAGAAGCTCTTTTGATTACTGTATTTTTGATTACTTATGAGATTACTAAAATATAATAGAGAAGTATCATTGTTGATCAAAACATAAGTTCCTACCTCTCCTATTTATATGTTTGACTCCGTTAAGCGGTTAGTTATAGAATTATGCAAACTTGATTTGTTCCTCGAAACATTTTCCCCTCATCAGCAATAGAGAGGAGCGTTTGAACAATGGTTGCAATCATAGGTGATAGCTAAGTTATGTAGCCATTCTTGCTTACTGAGGATTAATTCAACGGTGGACTATATTCCGATTTTAATGAAGGATAAAAGGAAGTTGTACGGGGATTTGTGTGAAACAAAGTAAAAAGTTCTTCGGATATTTCAGTTTTAAGATGGTGAATGATAGTAATGGTAACAAAACCCCAATTGTAAAAATGAACTTGTTCTTAAAGTTGCAATTACTTATTGTGTGAAGTAAATGAAACAAAGAATTGTAAGAATATAATGGATATTGTTTTAAGTGTACTTATTATACACCTCAACGAAGGATAACGTACTTCCAAAGGAATCAGGTTGTAAAATCTTTCATGCAGAATCATATTCATGTCCCTGAAATTTCTGAGTGACCTTCTTTTTTTATTCAATCTAGGGTTGGTCAATGAAATATTTCGATTAACATATTCCTTGGCACAATACGTATTGAAATCAAAACAAATTATAGAATTTCTTTCTACCCCACGGGGAATCCTACAGTTTTAGTGACATTATTTTGTTGTACAAAACTCGTACGCCCTATCATTTGAATGAATGTGTGTTAGTTCCTCTGATGAGTTACACTAATTGTTCTTTTGAATAACTATGCTAATAATCACAATATACGAACTTCTTGTTATCTAAAACCAAAGCTATACCCTCAGTTAATGCTTCAAAGAGAGAGTCAGTCATCATGTATTTTGTTATTGGAATCATTCAATTGTGAGCCCTAATGTCTCAATGTACACAAATATGCGTTTTTTTTTCTTTTTCGTTGTTCTCTTCCTTACCCCGTTTACTTCTCAGACTGAATTGGGCTTGCGTAAGGAGTATCAATAATGCAAATTGTCCAAAGAAGAAGACAACTGTTGAGGGAAAGAAATATTTTGGTACTGCTTTTCGCTATGTCGCATTGTTCATAAGGACAGTGTCAGATTTTTTTTCCCTCAATTGGCTCCCATTATTTTTTGCGGCAGCTCGACTAATTTGACTGAACGGCTGCTGCTTGACCGAATGGTCGCAAAAATAGAAAAAGATTACAATAAGAATGTTAATAACAAAAGTAGTGAATAAAAACCGCCAAAATTTAACAATGCAATCAAAGTTTGTCTTGGTCCTGTCAGATTTTACATAAAGCCGCAGGTGAAAAGTCTACACAATCATCTTCTATTCTTTAGATTACCACCAGACAGCGTATAATTCGACCAACTTTCGATAAAATATACACAAAGTGAGTATAAACTATGGATAAGACTTTATATTAATTTGGGGCCAATTTTTCCAATTATGAAATGTAAGATAAAAAGGTATAGGGGAAAGAACAATTTTGAAGAAGATGCGGTCCGTAGCTCAACTTGAAAAAACAGTCAGATACCCCGATTAACCTTAGTAAATCAAGTTGGACAAAAATCCGAACAAGTCTGATTTATGAATTACTCTATCCATTGTGTGGCACTTCAATGTAATAACCATCCTTTGAAGAAGTCTGGTTATATGATTGTACGAACTATTTTTCGTCGCTTTGGGGAATTTTTTTTTCGAAATTCTCTTTTTGTTGACTTCTCAGTGTTCAATCGAGCGAAACATCGACCAATGGACAATATATGCTGGAATACGCTCCTTTGTTTGTTCTGATTCTTGGCGATTGCACATAATATTGTTTGACTTCAGCTGTCTCTTCACAGGGTTCGTTTTTTTTTTATTAGAGTTAGCAAAATTGGACAAGAATGAAATATGTTTGATACGGTCGGTAGCTAACTCAATGTACTTTCGTTGGTTTTAGCAGAAATGTTACTTCATACTTCGTACTTCGAACTATATGATACATAAATCTTGGACCAGCAAGTAAAAAAAGCTTATATGTTAATTTTTTGCTATGGTAATTTATTATAGTTGACGTAAAAGTAAGAAGAAGGGGGTTGACTCTTATCCATATTCCTTCCCTGTCCAGGTGAAACTTCGAGATTTCCGCTTTCTTGAATGAGCGAAGAAGAAAAAAGCAGCTCGCTTTTATTTATTGATTATGTCTGAAAATATAATTTTTGTCTATTGTTTTTCTTTTCCATGTCAAATGCACGAAAAAGTTTAGGTTTGAGCAACCACTTTTAGGGACTCAAAACTTTTTCTAAATAACGTTGGGCTAGCTCAGAACTTGCAGTTGAAGCTTTGAAAATAAATCCCTGTGTAACTCAACTTACAATTCTTTAGCGGATAGTTCTATCATATATTCATATATGTCTTTGTGAAAACAATTCCAGCAATCGACGATATTAGTATTCGGATTGATGATACTCGATTCAAACAAAAGAGCTTGATGCTCTGATAAAAAGGCAACTTCCTGTTATCATTGCCAAGAAATGCACAATTGCCCTAAAAACGGAAGCTCAATCAATTGTTGAAGTACGGTTCAAGATATATTTCAGCTTTATAGCAATCATTCCACCAGTACAGAGTCACGATATATTGATTTGGAGTTGCAGATCCCCGTTTGCAGTTGTACTGGGGGTGAGTTTCGTCAATTCCAAGTACTTTGATTTTGCTGAACATACTTATTTTAAAGTATAAAATATTCTTCATTTAAATTGATACCCGTTTGCTTCCCCATATTCTATGAAGTGGTTTCCTTAATCAAGTATGCTGCATACTAATAGGTAATGAGAAGATCATAAAACAAGTAATTTTTCACCACATTATGAAAGCACCTACGTACTTTATCGGTGGATCTCTTAAAATCCAACAATCCACCAATGCATCTATCATACATACATTTTGAGAATTTTTGAGAATTGATGCCACACGGAGAATCCAAGTTGTGAAGAAGGATAGATACCTGAGTTTTGTTGAAAACGGTACTATATAAGTATTGTTACCTTTTTTCTTAAAAAACTGAAGAAAAACGACCGATTGCATTTTAATTTGTCTTGAACCTTAATTTCATATCAATTGTATTACACGTTGACAATATATGCCATACTGTTATCGATGATTGTTATTAGTGTTTCTGAGGTTTATAACTTCACCAGGAAATAGTATCTGCTTCACATAAAATTTATGTACCGTTAGTTTTTCAGAAGCTTTAATTTCATTGGATTTAATGTCTTCTCTATCATCAGCCTTTGTTTCCCAAACATACCGACTATTCTCATAAGAGAAAGCAAAAAGTGATAGAAATCAATAAAAACACAATGTCACAATGCCATTGAGTGAATATAGACTCGACATATTAGTGATTTCGTTCGTCAATAAACTTAAAAGAAGATACATTACAGGTTCAGATCAGGTTGCACAAGGAGCATGTCAATTTCTCATGAATGTCAAATCATCTACACGTTGGCAGAGTCCAACGAAATTTATAGCGCTTGTTATAAGTATTGGACAATGTGTAGTGAAGACACAACTTGATGAGTTTGCAGCTGGTAATGCTCTAAGAACAGTTTTAGCTCTAGTACGGGGTGAAATGAGTGATCGTAGTGCTTCATCTTCAGGAGACAATGCACCTGTTAATACTGCAATGTTCCATCCTTTAGTTCCACCGCCGGATAAATAAGATCAAGAGAAAAGTGCAAAACAGAGCCAGAGTAACAAGAAAGCGGAGAGAAAATACAAACCAAGGTCTATAGTGATCCAAGGAATAAGAGATTTAATAGATGATATTGCATCAGGTGATGAGAATATATCACAGATGACAGTTGAAATGATACATGACAACGAGGTGTCGCTCACTCCAACCCCGGGATCTGAAATTGTTCTTAATCCTTTACTTAAAGCCGGTTGAAAGCGGAAATTCACAGTCTTGATTACATGAAAATTACCCAAATGATATCAAGCTTTATCATAGAGCAGCGAAAAGCTTGCTGAGGCCAACATAGAAACGTTTATAATACCGTATTCCATTATTTATGCGGTCATATCAGATTTTGGGAAGGTTTCTTATTGGTGCCGGAGCAGTTTTTGCCAATGGCAATTGTATGACAGCTTCAGGTATTGCTACTGCTTAGGAATGTGCTAAATAATACCTCACATCTGTTTTTACCGTTGCCAGTTTGTATAAATTCTCCCCAAATTGTCCATTTGACAGAGATGCACTTATAGAAGTCTGAAATTCAGGTAGAGAATTTGCCTTACAGAAATTCCGGTCTTGTTGGTAAGTGTGAAGTCACCAATCCTATGTTGTATTATGCTTCACCCAAATTCATCGACACATATATCACAAACATTGGCTAATTTTATCTATAGAAAAAATTGTGCTTGATAACTATCGGACTGAAGATCTGAACTTTTCATTATTTGGTTCATGAAATATTCATGGCCTTTGTCATCCATATTGTTTTTCTGCATCTCTTTTCTTTGAGAACCGGTTTGTATGGATGAAATTGCAATGAGTGAGATGCTTATAATGTTATCTTCTTAATCTTCTGTATGACTTTAGTTTGTCAAGAATAAACGTCACTTATGGTGATTGATATATTTCAGTGTACAGGTGTTGGAATATTTTGACATATCAAATCTTATTGATCGCTTCTTTTTTTCACCCTTATTTGTTTTGGGTGTCGAAACCTAAATAACAAGGATTGTCTGTACGAGTGAATAGAATAAGATTAATCACTATATATCAGAAAAATGAAATTTCTCAGTTGCTAGAATTATCTCAAACTCTAGTCAATCGATAGGCTCTATGATAGATAACTTTTTTCTCGTTATTTTCTGTAATCTGCTTGTCTCTTCAGTCAGTTGTACTATAACATTCTCTGCCAACAAGTTGCTTTCTATCTATATATTAGTTAATGAAAACATATCTTGAATGTTTCTAGAATATTCATTGCAATTGAATAATTGCTCATAAGATTTTCACCCACATCTTGAGCTATATAACTAAATTATTTCTCTCTGTGGAATGTCTTTACGCACTACCTGTGATATAGAATATCATAGGTAGCCGCAAATTCCCTCCCCAACGAGAACTGGTTATATTATTACATTCTTCAAGAATATATATATAAAGGCTGTATTGACCTTACTAGTATTCGGGTATACATATTTCAGATAAAGCCGTTAACATTATGGAGGATAGGACCAAGTATTGAAATCTGAGATGCCCCCATTGATGAATGGAAATGGTGGTAATTGTAGATTCGAACATATTGAAACATCTTTTCAGAATTATGCTCACTAAAAATTTTCCTCCGTATTTATGTACTCAGATGTCATTATTTATGCGTCGAGATCGACATAATTTGCTTTTTGCGACTCCAGGCCGGTATTTTATTTACGCGAGCGCGATATAATTTCGTGTCTCAGTACATAGTTGATTTTAAGCAATCTGAACTACTAGTAAACCGCATACTTGAATTTTGCTTCTTTTCGTAGCAAATGGATAGTGATCAGAGCTTTCTGGAGGAACTTAGTGACTGGAGTGGATCAAGCAGCCAAAACGAAAAAGAGCCGAATGCAATCAACAAACACAGCCATGTAACACATTCCGGGCAGTGCACGCTAGATGGAGGGACAGTTTATGAAGAGGTGAAAGAGAGTGTGAGTTTCAGCAAGACGCACCATGAATTAAACCAGGGTAATCTTGGCACAATAATTTATCCCTCCAATTTGGAGGTGAGGAAGTATCAGGAGGAAATTGTCAAGAAAGCGGTTATGGAAAATGTTTTGTGCTCTCTTCCAACGGGTCTCGGTAAGACATTTATCGCGGCAACGGTGATGCTGAATTTCTACCGGTGGGTGGAGCGGGCGAAAATAATTTTTATGGCACCGACGAGACCGCTTGTGGCCCAGCAGATGCGCGCGTGTTACGGTATCGCGGGACTCCCGCTGGAGGACACCGCGGTTCTTGTGGGGGTTACCCGAAAAGATCGGGCTGTTCTGTGGGAGACGCGACGAGTTTTTTTTTCCACCCCGCAGATGGTTGCCAACGATTTACTTTCCGGGCTCGTTGACCCGCGAAATGTATGCTGCGTAGTGGTAGACGAGGCCCACCGGGCTCGGGGTGGCAGTTATGCCTACTGCAAAGTTGTAGAAAGGCTTGACAAATTAAATACGAGTTTCCGTGTTCTTGCCCTAACTGCTACTCCAGGTGCAACAGTCGAATCTGTTCAGAAAGTCGTCGATAATCTTGATATATCTTCAATTCAACTAAGAACTGATAAAGATCCTGATGTACTCCAGTACATGAATTCACGCTCACTAGTCGAAATTGACTGCGATATCACTCCGGAAATCCAGCATGCGGTGATTCTTATTTCCGAAGCCATTTTACCTGTGTTAAAGCGGGCCAACTCCGCCGGAATTTACGATATTACTGACCCTGCGCGGATCAATCAATTCATGGCCTTGGAGAAGTCACGTGCCGTTGTTGCCAATCATAGACTTCCAGAGGGTCTCAAGTGGACATATTTCTTTATCCTACGGCTACTTTCCGAGGTTGGCAACTTTTTCCGCCGTCTTAATGTCTACGGAATTGTAACCTTTTACGGCTTTTTCCTTGACAAGTACACAGAGTTCACCACAAAGTACCAGATGAAGAAATCAACCAATAAGTTGGCGGCGTCGTTTTACTTCAGTCCCCAAATATCAGAGCTCAAAAGTTATATCGAAAAACTGATTGCCGAGGATTCGAAGAATTCTGCAAATCCTGGCCTTAAAGTTGTTGCTGGTACATTTTCCCACACAAAATTCCAGGAACTAGTTAAAAGAGTTACCACATTTTTGCAGCAGAAGGAGCATGAAAGCCACGGAAATTCATCCATAATTGTCTTCACCGAATTTCGGGACAACGCACTTGAGATTGTCCGTTGCCTTGAAAGTGCCAATAAGCTTGTTTCTTCTGCAGATTCGCACTCCAAGGATTTAGTTCGACCCCACATTTTCATCGGACAGGCGAAAGAGAAGAGCCGATTTGATGAAGAGACATTTCGGAGCACTAAAGGTCGTAAAAAGAAGAAGAACCCCAAGAAGAAGAAAAAGAATGAAAAGAATTCCGATAGTCCGTTGGCCACTCGCTTGGGATCTTCTGAAACTGCGCAGGCTAAGGGAATGTCACAGAAAGATCAGAAAGAACTTCTCTCAAAGTTTAAGGATGGCGTTTACAATGTGTTGGTGGCAACTTCAATTGGAGAAGAAGGTCTAGATATTGGAGAGGTGGATATGATTGTCTGCTTTGATTCTACATCCTCTCCAATCAAAAATATCCAGCGAATGGGAAGAACTGGTCGTAAAAGAGCTGGCAATGTTGTTATGTTGTTCAGCTCCAATGAGCGTGAAAAGTTTGCTAGAGCAATGGATAATTATAGATGGATTCAGAACAAGATCAGGAGTGATGATAATATAATTGATCTTCACCCATCTGATAGAATTTTTCCAAAGGAGTACAAGCCTGCTTTGGAGTACAGGAAAATTACAATTCCGGAGACTAACAAAAACTTGCTTGATGAAAACGGTGAAGATGACGATGCATTTATTGAGGAAGCTGCATCTATCACCTCAGCTCGGAAAAATAAAGCAAAGAGGAAGAGTAGAAAGCGCAAGAAGACAAGAAAAGATAGTGATGATGATAGGCAGATGAAGCTTACCAAAAAAATGTTCATGCCTGAGAATGCACACACCGGATTTAGGCCTGCCTCTTCAATGATCAGAAAGGTTGTGAGTCAGAAGCAAAAGCAGGAAAACAAGCTAATTGAAAAGAAGAAAGAGAAAGAACTTGAAAAGGCAGATGAAACTTTGCTTAGTGATGAGGTTGAGTGTAATCGACTGACTCCCAGCCAATTGTTTTCGGATCCACCAGAAACTACCAATGGGAAGAGTAAAGAAATTGCAAATGAACCAATCTTAATCGATCTCTCGCAGTTTACCGACGATGAATTGAAAAATGATGATATAGGAGGGGAAGCACAGAGTGAGGAAATTTCGGAGGTTGTGAAGGCAAATAGTGAATCGAAGACAGAAGGCAGTGATGTTCAATTTAGGGATGTAACTGATGATAAAAATAGCATACGTGCAAATGAACAAATTGAGGAAAATGAAAGTGTGGAAATTTCCAACAAAACACATAACAAGAATTTGTTTACATATAAAAAGGACAAACAGAATAATACGATTTGGAATTCGAAAGGGGAAGGGAAATCTGAGGAAATACCTACGTTACCATCTAACGCAGTGTCAGATAAATTTGCTTTTAAGGAACAGGTAGATGTGTGCAAGCAGGTTATTCCAAAAGGAGATGCAATTTTCAATATGAATTTCAAAGAACGAGAGGGCTTTATGAGCCAAAGAGAAGAAATGGAGTTTTATTCGAAATACTTTACCGATGACAAGGATTTATACTATGATCCGAGGCGCTTCAATATAATTGATGATCCGTTGATCTGCATCAAAAGGGGCGGTTCTAAATTTGGAAAAGTTCCACACTCTTCAGCTTCAAATATGATGATAGAATGGCACAGAGCACTTCAGAAGGAGTGATATTTGAGGATTGCATATAAGCAATTCTGGCGGTACTAAAGGAATTGCGCTTAGTTAATGGTAAACAGAGAGCTGGATGAGAACTAAACTTTATATTTCAAGTTGAATCATTACTGCAAACATACCAATAATATGTAGTATGCTTTGAACTTTGCAGATCTGCCCCATAACAGAGTTCGATTTCCTTACGAATTTAAAATATAATCAAGGACTCGTGAAAAATGAAATAAAATATAGTTTTTTTTTTTTTGCTTTTTTGTTTTTTTTATTACTTCCTTGCCGTATAGTATACTATACAACTAATGAATACGAATTCCCTTCTCTGACTTTTCCTAGGTTCTTTTATTATATTGGTCCATCACACAAGAAAAGTGATGCCACCGTTCAAAAATACATAAACAAAAAAATATACACTAGTTTTCACAAACAAAGAACAATGCCTGTAATCATTTCTTGCCGTTCTCAGTAGACCCTCCGGTCTTATTTTTCTTCTTATGACGGGTGTACTTAGACTTCTGCCTTGTTTCGAGAGGTGGAAGTCTTGGTCTGCCTCTCTTTCTCTTAATCCCGCTACTCCGGAGCTTTTTTAGCTCAATTTCCTTTTGTGTTATCGGGTGCTTTCTAGGTCTTCCTCTCTTTCTTTTTTTCACTTTACCGTCTGCAGCCACTTCATTCTTCATACCAGGAACAATATTCGACACAACTGCCATCTGAGTAGGTAATTCTGCCGCCATTACAGATGCTGGCTGTTGGCTCTGTATTGCAGCTTGAATCTGAGGCTGTGGTGCTACCCCTTGAATTCCAGAAGGCACATATTGGGTGCTGATCATATTATTCGACTTGGCAATGCCATTCACTGTTGAGTTTGTAGGATAAAAGTTTGCATTTGTCATCGAATTAACAGAAATCTGATCATCCTTTCTATCCGAAGCTGTGTTTCCGCTGTTCTTCTGATAATTCATGGTGTTCTCCAAGTTATTCATTCTACTAGATGGTGTTGTTCTTATGTTGCTGTTATAATCGCTTGTATGTTGATATGGTTGCGGAAGGTAGTGATATTGACTCTCGGTTGTCGAGCCGTTATATTTATGCAGAAACTCAAGCGGTGGTGGAACGTTTGGGGGAAGTGTAATGTGTGGAAGCCTCTGATTGACTGAATTATTCAAGTTGATGTCTGTCTTATAAAACATCACCTCCAAAAGATGTTAGCAGCTTCAACAAGATTTACCTTCTGGCTGCTAGGGTCAAACAATCACAAGAAACTACTTTCCTTGTATCTATGAAAACTGATTTCTTCCGTGGCCGCAAGTGCTTAATAATGAAAAAAGGAAAGAAATGGTGGTTGAAGATTATGTAAGTTCAGACGGATAAATAAAGAGAAAAAATAAATAAATAAAATAAAATAAATTAAAAAATTAAAAAAGAAATTTAGAAAAAATTAAGAAAATTAAAAAGAAAAAAAATCTGAAATAAAAATCTAAAGTAGAAACTGACAACAAAAAAATGAAAGACTCTGGAACAAAACAAAGTTCGTAGAGCGGATAACATTGAAGAAAAAAAAAAAAAAAAATAATACATAAAAGTAAGAATAAAAATAAAAAGGGGTTGAGAAAGGGGAGGGGGTCTCGCTCACATTTCTCCTACGTTCTTACACCTTGTTTTACTTTTGCGATGATTAGTGGTGTATGGATGATTATATTATTTGAATACTTCGAGCAAGTTGCTTTATCAATAAATAGGAATCCTTTCTGACAGTAATTTCAATTATTATCTGAATTGTACCACGTAAAGATTTGTAGAAAGATACTAATACAATGTGCTTCTGGTTTATTCTTTGAAATTGGTATTTGTCTATATAAAATTAACTGAAATAAAAACCCGGTACAAACAAGTGTTACCTGTAATGTGGTCCTGAAAGGAAGTCGGAAATTAAATATGTTCATTAAGTAATTAACGCATATATAATATTTGAAAGATTATATTTCAGTTAATCGCATCTATTACAGCATATGCTAAATACCAATTAATCGTATCTTGTAGTAATTGTGCATGTTTAAACATATATTGTTCCTTTCTTGCCAAATTTATTAGAAGGATCTGCCTTGTAGAATTTTCCTGTCGATATAATTACAATAACAAAAAATCTAAGATGGGCCATCCTAGATTTGAACTGGTGAACTTTAGGGAGCTTTATTTGGGATCCCAGTTAGTCGTACAAAAAGAGTAGAGGCTGTATTTTCTTCTCGTAAGTCACAAAGTACACATCACATATAAACATTTACAAAAATATCATAAGTCATTATCCATTACCCGATAGTCAGCACAGAGCTTTTACGTTTCAAGAAACCATCATACGTTACTGTTCAGATCATTTCTATTTTTAGGCGTGTTTGTAGGCCACATGGACAAACTTGTAGGTAGTTCTCCACCGTCACGTTTTCCAGTAAAACTTGTTATTTCCCTTTCAGTGTGCAGTTTCTCTAATTCTTTCTCTCTTTTTCCGTAGAGTGAGTCCATGGCAACTTCTGGCCCACTTCTATAATTTGTTGCCGAACCTGCTTTATCAAAAGGTCCCGAAATATCATTTGAGCTAATATCGTATTTATTGCTTTGCATATCCACATCAGTTGGTTCCTCATCCTCCGGAGATGTTTCCGGTAAAGGCTGTCCAGTTTTTCGATCAACCCAAGGAAAGAGAACATGTCCAAAGTAAAAATGCTGAACAACTGGGAATTTGGAAAGAACTTCACCATAATACATTTTAAGCATTCCTTTTGCAATCTTCTCCCAGGTTTTTGATGTACAAACATCAAATAACAAGGGTGAATGTTCATTAAACGGTCCAAATTTGACCCGCTTTATAAATGCTATAGCGTTGTAATAAAGGTTTCGAGTTCTGTTCTGTTTCAAGATACGTGTATTTAGTACTGATGCCGGCGTGAGTCCCATACGATAATTTAGAGCCTTCATGCTTTTTTCTCCTTTCTCCAAACTAAGAAAGTCAACCATCTGGAAAGCCCCTAAAATGTAGATAAGATGAAAATGGTCATCCAAACCCCAGACGCCGTGAGACCCAGCAGGCTCTAATGTATATGTTTGTATCAGTTTCCGAACCAAATCATAATATTTTGAAAACATGACAAGGTATTCCACCCCTGTTGTTTCGTTTCGCGGAAGGATATCACACATTAAAAGAGATGCGATAAATGCGAGAAACGACAATTCGTGTCCAGTTCCAAAATCTAAACGTTCTCGAGATCCAAATGAACCGAGAAAGTAATATTTAAGCTCGGTTTCAAAGTTATACGATGTATCTCCATCATTATTGGAAGCATAGTCATCCTTCAAGTACCATTTTCCTAATTCCTTACGAATCCAGTTATCTATCCTTGAATTCAGCTTATCATGTAGATCTCTGCAGGCCATATTTCCATACCTCCGTGGTCCTTTAAACGGAGGCGTTTCCGCTATCAATGCATCCAGTCTCTTCAATAATCGTAATACAACTTTCACAGGCTCAGACAGCTTATTAAAATCAAATTCTTGAGCTTCCTTATTCGGTAGCACTGCAGAGTTTGGATGGGTTTTGGGAGTCTTTTTATGATTCGATAATGCAACTCCAGGATGATAAGCATTCTCAAATTCTACCTGCCTATCATCTAAAACACCGGGTGGAACATCTGTAAGGCTGATTTTCTCGCAAATTAATGAAAGCGCACCACTTATGCGATCAATCGCAATCGATTTTTTAAATAGTTCCACCTCTTTAGGACCATATATTCGCTTGCACGGAGGAAGCCATTTAAGTTTCGCATCGGTTAGATCAATATGTACAAATTCTGGTTGCATTCTTCAGCGTAGCACCAACTTCTATTTCAAATCGCCGATAACCTTTTTGGTGGGGCTAATTTCCATCCTTACTTAGTATTGCCTTTTTTCGCTTCCTCTTCGGTTCACCTTTTTTTCTACTATTGTCTCAGAGTTAAAGGTAATGCCAAAATTTTTTGGTGGTAATTTATTTTTGGGCGCTATTTTTTTTTACTTTTTTTTTACTCTTCTGGAGTGCTAGATCTTTATGTCAACACAGTTCTTCAAGAACATCTAAAGCTAGTAAGGTACTTTATTGCATTATTTGTGACCATTCGTATTGATACATTGCCTTTGAGATATATTTCATGGTAATTTTAAAATGCGACTTCACTTTTCCACCACACCATTCCAGTCTCTTTACGCGGCAATTCAAAATGAAAATTATGATGCCCAAATCACCTACATGAATTTATTGAAAGATGATCTTCTTAATGTCTTGGTTCATCCAGAAAAGAACCCCACTTCAAGAAAGAGCGTTGAGTCTGGAAAGGCTGTTTTCACTGATGGGTCACAATTTGAGTTAAACGATCAGTTCAAAGCTACTGCACTTAAGTTATCGGATAGGCTTAATTTAGACGAGCTTATTGCTGCAGAAACCTTGTTTTATGCCTCTAAAGATGAGTCTGGAAGGCTCGGGATGCAGTTTCTTGATCTAGGACTTGCAGCCTATCATACACGTCGTCTTTATATTTTGCAAATAGTTTCCTATTACGTTTGTCGTGGTATAATAGTGTGCGATAACGGAGAATTAGAGTGCACTATCAGTAAAAGCTTGGATGATGCCAGCTCACATTTTCGAAAAATAATATCTGTTCAATCTCCGAAATTACTGGATTCATTCATACAAATAGAAAACGAGCTTAGAGCTACTTCACAGTTTGTTGAACGGTCAAAACTTCTTGGGACATATTATCTTGGTGGACCAATTGCTCATGGAGTCGAATACTGTCGTGGATCACTTTATCGACAATATCAACTTCTTGGAGAAATATATTGGGGTATTACTGGGATTCAAGACTGCAAGTCAGATAATGGCCACGATGGCCAAAGTTTCAATTCTTCGAGTTTTGTTTGCTTCTCCAAATTTTTCAACCATTTGCTGTCAATGAAAATCGAGGATATATTTTCGTTATGTATTTTGCCAGGAGTACTGAGACACATAACTTGTTTGGAAAATTGGCAGGATGCGGACATAGCAACGTTTCATGCAATTGTTATAAAAGATACCTTAGACACTACGAAATTGGCTTCCTCACCTTTAAAAGCTTTTATTTTTACACACTTCTTGTCTCATTTCATACCCTGGTGCAAAAAATCTTCTTCTAGAAGTAAAAAATATCCATTTGAAAAATCTGTTGCCATACCATTACGCAATTGCATTTCAATTGGGGGTGCACTGGAGTATATTATGAACGTTTGCGCTGAGACTAGGGTTCGTGACCCTTCTTTCAGACTTTTTTATGATTTTAGAGCTCTTTTACAACGTCATGTGCCTCGATTAGTGCCTCTTCTTTTGGAAGATGAGCAGGACCCCAGTTCATCAACTGGGAATGGAAAGGGTAATTCAAGTAATTCCGTATTATCAAATTTTGCTAACACAACTGCGACAGGCAATATGAATATTACTACTGAGCCATTCAATACTCAAGGACATTCCATTAGAGAAAAGGAGTTATTTTTTTTGTACCGCAAAAATCATCTTTCATTGCGGACATCCGAATTCCTTGCCCCAGTTTTCGCTGAATTTGCCTTGTCATTCATCGAAAATTCTGCCTTCATCCTGACAGAAATGCGAGACATGGAGGAGGATCTTTTACTATCATCCGACCATCCGGATTTGGACTCGATGGCCGACAGTGCTGATTTAGAAAGATTCTATATGACAGTGTATTATATCTTCAATGGTCGACCAGAATTGGGCTCTGTCTTTTGGCAGCACGCCAGCGATGGTAATATTAGTTCAGCATATGGCTTTCTTCAGTGGGGATCCCATTGTAATAGTCCACTTATTGTCTCGGTATTCTGCGTTTTGTTATCGGCTCTTTCATGTGGTCCTCAGAATGCAGTTCAGGCGTTCAACTTTCTCCAAATTACAAATGACGTTTCGGGTATCGACGATGCCAACGCCAAAGCGAGCCCAATCGGGGGTGAGCGTGGATGCTTTTCGATTCTTGGTAAACTAAGTTGTGTTAGTTGGGCCACCATATATACTTCAATTGCTCAATACAACAAAGAACTTACAGGAAAAATTATGGATTCAGATAATACAGGAATAAACAACAATTCAAACACATCACCTAATATATTTTCCACATTATCTTCATCGTCAGTAACAGCTTCAAACGGAGTTACGAAAAATAGTACAAAAGCGTCCGTGCTATCTATTCCGGAGGGATCAATGGTTTTGAGACGTCGATTGGGTGAGGATTCTATCTTTTTCCTTGCAGGATTGTTTCAACTCCTTGAGAGTGTTGCAAAGAACAGCTCTCAGGCACGTTCCGGTCTTCTTTCTAGTGATGATTATCAGCTCTTAAAATTACTATCAAGATTTCTTTTTGCTTCAACACCCTTATGTGGGGCAGCCCTGTCTGTGATGGCTTCATTGGTTGGGCCATTATATACAGAAAGGCAGATGTTTTGGAAAATTCTTGATGAGTGGCTTTTTACTTATCAATTTTCCAATTCTCATGTGAGCAAAAGAGCTCAGGATGTTATCTTAGAGAAGCTAAGTAGTTATGAGGACATTCTTGGATTCGTTCGTCTTTTAAGAGCACTTTTGAAACCCAAACATGGTTCCTCATTTAAGGGTTTAGAACTACAATTTCCATCTGATCTTGGTTATCGTGTTCACAGGCCTGGTGTATCTTGCTATTTGGAGGTCACGGTCAATATTTTAAAGCAAACGGAAAAATCAACCCTTGGAATTAACAAAAAAGTTGTTGTTGAACTTATTATTTTAGACTTATGGGTTGAATGCATCAGTCAAATCAGTCCTGATTTATCTAAGAGCTCAAATGCTGCTGGAATAACTGATATGGATAATTTGGTTGTTGGAAAAAGTATTGTTAACTATCTTCAAGAGCATCCAGGCTCTTTAATGCTATGTCTTGCATGTGATTCATCACTTTATGATGTGTTGTTCTCAATTTCACATGCAGGAATTGATGTTATCAATTTTCTACCTGATACAAGCCCTACAGTTTTGCTTACGAATCAGTGTATCAATTTAATGAGCATCCTCTTAGATAGGCAAACTTTCCTTGTGGACGAATTGTTACCGGTATTAAGATTATCAGGAAATAAGTATTTCGATGAGAGCCTTATATCGAGAGTTTCTTCATCTGATGGTCTTGCATCTTTGCACCAAGCTCTCATGTTAGATATTACCCTTGTGACGGACGTTTCTTTGTATATATCTTCCGGAAAGTCGGATTTAGCGCGAAATTGTTTGCAGCTTATTGCTCGTCTTTCAATTGATTCGGTTTTTGTCAACGAGACAAGTACAAGCCTCTTATGTTCCAACAGGTTGTTAACATTGTATGAGACGATTGATGATTCAAGAAGAATACGGTTAGGTTTTATACAGCAATTTGAATCTCATGGAAGTATTAACTCACGGGTGGATGCTGATTTGAAGCTTGAAATACTTGAATATTTGGTCTGTGATTTGATTAATCGGGGAGCCAATAAACCTTGTGTTTCGCACTTTCTTCTCGGATTTGATACTTCGAGGATGGTTCTTGGTTCTGTGTCTGATACAAATTTGGGAGATTCACAAGATACGGGTAGCATATTGTCACCACGTTCACTTTTGAAATCGATTGTACTTGCTTTAATTGAAACAGCTAAGCTGCTGTATTCAAACGAGGGTTCTTCGTTTTACTTCATCTCTGTTCGTTTTTGCAGTTTAGCTTCACATTTACTTTTTTTGCTTTGTGATAATCCGCTTATCGGGCCTTGCGTGTTGGATTGGCTACGACAGGTTGGTGGAATTGATAATTCTTGTATTCTTTCTTTACTTACTTTTACAAGCAAGGTATACAAAGACCAACTTTGGGAGGGAAGATATTTCGATCCAAATTTTTCAAGTGAAAACGCATTTTTACAATCTGACAATGGTATTAGTCTGGCCACCCTTGCAGCATTTACCGAATACAGGTTTTATCTCATAAGATTACTTATTTTGGAGTTGCATTCGGTTTTTACAAGTGGCTCAGTTACCTGGCCGAAAAGGTATTTTGATGTTTTGATCAATCAGAGTTCTTCGATGGGCTCATCACGACTATTTGACATGTTGGATATACTTCAGTTTGAAGCACAAAATTCCGTGAAAACTCCTGATCCCTTGTTCGCAAAATTTGATTTTGCGTATATTTTGAATAGGATTCGCTGTGAGCATTATATTTTTAATGTTCCTTTGGCTGGTCACTATGATTTGTCTATTGTGGATAATCTTGTTGACCTTTACTGCAAGGAGGCACATTCCATTGGAATCGTCCAGCAAGACGAGATGAAAGACGGTCTTGCTTTATTGTCGAATGAAAAAGATGTTTTGAAGTCTATTCTTTTGGCCACAGCAGCCTTTGATGATTACAAAGCACTTTCGGTGCGGCATATCCATTACTGGGCAATTTTGGCTCAGCTTGTTACAGAAAATGGTGAAACATTGCATGTCCCTCTTGTTTCGCGGCTTTTACAACTTTCAATTCCTTTAATTGATGATTACTTTAGTCGTGATCCTTCCTATAGTGAGGATCTTCTTTCAATGTGCTTATCGTTGTTGCATCACTTAGATCGTGTTAGCATTTCTAATGAGTTGATTTCAGCTTTAATTCCACTCGGATCCACGGCTATCACCGGTATTCGTCTTCCTGGACTTTCGGTGAGCTCTAAAGTTACATCTTATACGATTCTTACGTGGGTACTACATCAAATGTTAATTAAGGAATCAAGAAAAGAATTAGGGCTGCTTCTGGTTGAAGTCAAGGCTTTGGGTTCAAGATTAATGAACTATATATTCAACGATGCTCTTTTGGCGGATTCGAGTGCCTGCATTTCAGCTATTGTTCTTCTAGACACATTAACACAAGCAACTTCTTATCTTCAAAGTGATTCCAAAGATTCGAATTTTGTTATTGATAGCCTCTGTACTTCTCCGACATTTTTGCCCACTCTTTTGAAAAAGCTTGAAGTGTCACCATTTAGGGAGTCAACGGATTCTACCGAAAAGGTTGCACTCCTTCTCTTAATTCGTGTTGCCCAAACTCGGCGTGGAGCTCAGCAGCTAGTTCATCTCCAGCTTTTTTCAACATTAAACTCATCACCTCTTTTAAATATAGATCCAGATACTGTTCTTGATCCGTCCACATGCGATTCAGCTCTTTGTTTTTTGGTGCCTATATTTCGCTTAATTGATACAACCATAATAACTTTAGGCCCTCAAAATGACATTGCTCTGAAAAATGCTTCCAACTTGTTGTGCAGTCATACAGATTTAATTCGTCCTATTTTGAAGAGTCAAGTTGTTTGTCACAGTTCTTCAAGTATTGCTGTTACTAAGGAATTAGCATCTTTAATAGTTCTCCTTCATTCACTAGTTATATAATTATATGTATAGTTGATAATTAATGCTAAGTTTAAACGTGTTTGGTAATTTGTATGTTGTATTTATTAAGCGTAGTCTGCTCGCCCCTGCATCTGCCGGAGCTCGCGCTTTCCCATCCCAAATAATGTAGTGCGTTTTTTTTTTTTAATTTATCTTCGAACTATCTCCGGTCAGTTCATATATACTCATACGTGTTTGCCGATTTAATTATCATCGCATTAATCGCACGCATTGACATTATCTTTATTAAATTTTTAAAGTATACAGCATCTATGTATCATTCGAAATATTGGGTGCCTGTTTCTTTATCGACTGGTCACAGACCTATTTTTGAGAATCTGGAACACGATATTGTCGTTCAAGATGGAGTTGGACTCTATCAGGGTAGTGCCAAGTTGTTACAGTACCAAGATGGACGTGTATATCTTACTAATAAGCGTATTATTTACGTTCCGGAAGCAATGGTGTCAAATTCACATAAAATAGTAGCAATTGCACTAAGGCTTTCAGTAATACTGCGGTGTATCTTCCATCCTGGATTTCTCACTTCCAGTCCCAAGGTCGAGATTGTTTTGCGTTCAAGTGGCGTCATACATCCTTCAAATAAGTTTAGCGATCAATCAAAGATTTCTGATTCCAATGAAACGAAAAGTTTCACTGATAGCGCATTTAGCCATTTGAATCCTAATTTAGATTCAGAACTCGTGTGGATATGTCCGATTTGTTTTCTATCGAATACACTAAAACTTGATGGTGGTTCCATTTTTAATATTAAGCATCAAATAGGTGTACCGCCAAAATGTGGTGCTTGTGGTGTTACCACTACGTGGAATAATTTACAAAAAAGTACGATGCTCGCTGGTATTAAAAAGAGTCAAGCACATTCCAAATATACTTATGATTTACCTGAAGTTGATATTGTTAGTTTTAATAACTACCAGTGTCCACGTTGCACGTTTGTAAATCATCCATCAATGGTATGTTGCGAGATGTGTGGGACTGCTTTACCATCTAAAAAAAAGCACACTCAAATATTGGGTCATTCCATGGAAAGTCATTTGAATCAATCTTCAAATGGGAAATATGGTGCCGACTTTCGTTTGGAAGCAGATAACTTGGTTGATGATAACGTAATAAAGCTAAGTTTTCGGTTGGGTGGCGAACATAATTTCTATAACAAGCTGTATCAGGCAATAAAAGATCTTGATTGGGAAAGTATTCAAAGGAAAAATGGCGTTAATAGGGGAGTGGTGACATCATCCGTAAATAATGGAATTAACTTTTCTAAAGCTTTAGAAAATGTTGGTCCCAGCACAGGTATTCATGGCTTACAGTCATCATTTATAAAAAAGAATTATGAGACATCACTAATTCTCAATGACTCGTTGCAGGATCTTAATAATCTTTTTGAAAAGGGGGTGCAACTCATTAAGCTTGGGCAACGGTACCAGAAAGTTCTTCTTGGTGCCGAGGAAAAGTCAATCCAATCTATCAACAGTGATCTGGAAATACTTCAGACTTCTCATAGCACGGCAAAAACCTTAACATCCATGCTTTTAAGAAAAAATAAATTCATGAGAGCGAAAGGTCAATACACGGGGATTTCAAGTTTGCAAAGTTTAAAAAGAGCGGTGGACGTCAAAAAAGGCACAAGTACCTATAAGGTTGTATATAACCTTTATCTGAAGGAGCTTTCAAGGCATATATGTGAATTTTTGATTGAAGAAGACATTCTAGAAAAGCGAAATGGTCTTATTACGTTATATGAACTCTACGCATTGTACAATGAAGCTTGTGGTTTTGATATTGCCACTCCTAAAGAAGTTCTGAAGGCGATTTTGTTGTTCTCAAAATTCAATTTCAATTATGTCATAACAGAAATACCGCTTACGAAAAAGGAAGAAAGTACTGCTTCTATGAACATTGAATGTACTCAAAAGGTGTATATAATTTCATATAAGAAGCTTGATTCATCGTCGGTGATCGGGAAAATTTTACAGATATTGTCCGATCATCCGGGACTATCTATTCTACAAATTCAGCAAGAGAGATGTCTTCAGATTAGTTTTATTATTATTGAGAGCTTACTTAATGAGATGTTAAATGATGGGATATTAGTGATAGATAAAACATTACAAGGTGAATTTTTCTATCCAAATAAAATTTTAAGCCATGATGATTCTGATAGTGCCATTGCAAATCGGAACTTCAAATTGAAAATAGGCAATAAGAAGCAAAAGAATGAAGGCACACCATCACCTATATTCAAAGCTGCATCTGATGACAAAAGTGATGGAAATCACAGAGATGATATTTTAAAAGAATTGGCTGGATTGAAGTTCTGAAATTCGTTATACCGGTAGATTAATTGGATTGATCCGCCAATTAGTAGTTAATTGCAAATTCATCAGAGTAGCAAATTATGTCCGTTAATTGAATGATCGGGGTGAAATTAAAGTAAGCAGCATAGTCCAATTCAAACGTACGGGATGCAACCGTAGCACGACTTGATTTTATTAATTTCATAAACTTTATGTTTTATTAATTAAAAAATTGATTTCGTAATGTCACCATTCATAGCTGTTCCACAGAGGGTGAGGAAGATGAAAGTGGCGTCTGCTTTGGATCATCTAGAGGCTTTTGAATCAAAGGTGATACTGAAGTATTTTTGAGCGATGGTGAAACAGTCGATGAAAGTGCGTGCCTCGCATTTGTATAAACGTTCTTGGCAGAGCGCTTAGGATCCAAATATACTGAACCTCGTAACTCCCCCTCTTCATTCTCGGTGTATATATTTTGTTCATGATGAGTTTGTTCGTTTAAATTATTTTCATTGTCCACCAGAAAGCTTGGATGCAACTTTTTCAGAGGTTCCAGCTTTCCCTCAAACACGCTTTCGGCAGAAAAGGTTGTCTCCATGGATGTTCTATTGTTATTGTTACGAACTTCATTTTGAATAACTCCGTTACCTTCAATCGTGTTTCTAGTCGCTTGATATATCTTTGGCCGTATTCTTGGCAGTCTTCTAATTTGATCCAACACAAATGTCTTCTCAGCCACAAATGTATCATCATATTTTGAATTATCAGTATGAAAGTCCCCAAGAAATGACAAAAGGCGATCCCTGTTTTTGATAAGTATATCCCGTGTAGCCCTGTTCTTACGGGGATTGGCCACAAATACTTTGAAAACATCGAATGCCTCCAGTTGGATATTACGAGATTTATCGCCAAGTAATATCATTATCAGCTTCAAATTATGCGGTGAATTTACGTATGTCGTCATCAGATTATAATTGGTCTTTGTGAGTATAAGTTGACTTAAAAGTTTAATGGATTCTCTTTTGGTAACATAATTTGGATAAACTATAAGTTTATTAATCTCATTGATGAAGCGTTCCATGTTCACTTGTATAAAATCAGAAGCTGGCTTTCTGTGTGTTGTTAATATCATGGAAAGTGTCGAGAAGGCCTCCGTAGATTTTTCAAAAGAATCGGATCTACAGTATCCAAAATATTTCCATATTTGTGGGCTGCTCAGACACAGACAACTAATTTGTTCATATCTTAAAGCTTCTCGAAGCATACTCCCCATATTCAAGCTGACCTCAGAAATATTGGGACCTTCCAATAGGAGTCCAATAATTTGCGGCCGACTAGTAAGGTAGTCAATGGTTGGACTGTGCTCACCTATTCTTCTTCTAAGCAAACTGCTAAACAATGCAATCACATTCTTCCTAGCATCAAATTCAATATTCGATAGCTTGCTTAAAAGAAGATATAATACGTCCGTAGAGTATACTTCCTGCGCAAGTTCTGAAATCTGATCTATAGTCGAATGCGATGAACTTGATACGATGATCTCTGGCCCTTTGATTTCCTTTAAATCAGGTGAAGATTCGATGATATTTCTAATATTATCCAAATACCGACTTACTTCCTCTCTCGCTTTTCTGCGGTCACCTGGTGAATCTAACTTCCCCAATTGCTCGCCTAATGCATGAACAAGTTCAGCAGGTGTTTTGGGGTTTCGCTTAAAAAGAAACGCCATGATTCAGTTTAAAATAAAATCTTATTCTATACTACTTCAACTGTATCACAAAGCTCTATCCCCCAGAAAAATTGACAATATCCGAATAATTGCAATTCAGTTTCTTCTCTCTTACTTTTGTCGATGCAATCTCATGCTTTTGTCTATCACAACATCACAAAAAATAAAAAAGATAATGCAATCCGGTAATTAAAAATAATAACTTCCGAAACCGAGAATCGAACTCGGATCTGGACGGTGAGAGCGACCTGTGATAGCCATTACACTATTTCGGATTTTATATTTCTGTAAGGGGTCTGCTTTGGTTTGAACCTAAATTATTTTAGATTATGTAAGTCCAAAGTGATTTGTGTGTTTGTTTTGAAGTGTTGAATCAAACCACTAAAAGATGAAGTATTGTATGTTGTAAAATAATGTTTTTAGAATGTTATGATGTAATTTAAGTAAGTGCGGAAGTAATGTATAATGAAATAATCAACTAGTTTGTATTCACTAGGATATAGATAAAAGCACCCCTTTGTATATGTTTATAATTTGAAGTGTTATTATATTTATTTTAATGACTTGTTTTATATTTGTTTTTATTTGTTTTCTTATTTTTATCTTCTTGTTATATTTTCTCTTATTCTTATCTCTGTTCTTCTTATTCTTTTTCTATCTTCTTCTTATCTAAGCTGTTGCTTCTTCTTTCTTATCTTCATCTTGAGTTTTCCAAAAAGGCTAAATACTCATTTAATATTTTCTCGTTTTTCTGCTTAATAAAATATTTGCATCTCGTCGTCCAATTTTAATAAATAATTCGCTCATGTTGCTTCGCTCATAATATTACGTAACCATTTGGATAACACGTGACTTTTCCTTGTTCGATCCCTCACAATACCGCGCTTTGCAAAAAGATCGTCCTCGATCGTTACCACTCTTAAAACAAAATTCAAAATGTTGTAGGTCGCATTAATCGACTGTGTAACCCTCCGGTGGTGTGCCAAATTCATCCTTTGAATGATCTTCGTATTGTTGTAAACGGATTAAGTGTCCTAAGTTGGTCATCAATGTGGAACGAAGTTGGGATGGCATTTTGTTAAGGTAAGATGTTGGAATTGAAGTACTATGTTCGGGATCACAATCTTTCCAATGGACGTCATAAGTTTGATGTTCGCGATCGTAAGCGGCAATAGCTGTAACTTCACTCAATCGTTGTAAAATTTCGAGGTCTGTGCGAGGAGGAACGCGAGGGAATGCGGCATTCTGTTGAAGGAAGTGACGGAACCAACGGACATTGAAAACACGTTTTGTATGTACAGTTTCTGGGAAATCGATTTCAAATGCGTTATCACCTTGTTGTTTAATGATTCTGTAAGGTCCGATGAAAACTGGTAAAACTTTGTGATATTTATATTTCCGGTTGAAGCAATCCTTGTTTAGAAGTATGAGATCTCCAACTTTAAAATCATGAGTGCGAACTTTCTTATTATGTTGTAATTCCTGATGATGTTGAGCTAAAACTAAATTATCTTGGGCTTGTTGCATAACGAGTTTCATGCGTTTGACATATTCTTCAGCATTAGGACTATACCTAGAGCTATCAACTCTGGCGCCTGATATAAAAGTAGGTGAAGTAGGTCTATAACCTTGGCTGAGCTCAAACGGAGTCATGCCTGATGATTTTTGTATACTATTATTATAAGCAAATTCTAGCATAGGAAGCATAGTGTCCCAGCTTGTCAAGTCATTAGCACAATATGTGCGAATTAATTGGTTTAAAACGCGATTGACACGTTCAGTTTGGCCATCTGTCTGCGGATGGTTTGTCGTAGACATGAGTAGGGAGGTACCTACCATACTATTAAATGTATACCAAAACTTATTCATAAATCTAATATCTTTATCCGACACTAAACGGTGTGGGATGCCATGAAGCTTAAAGCATTCGGCTAAAAATAACTGTGCACAACGTGGTGCGTCTAGAGTTTTATCTGTGGCAATAAAATGTGCCATTTTAGTAAATCTGTCAATGATAACCAGAATCATATCATGGTCTCGAATAGTTTTCGGAACAGCAGTAACAAAATCCATAGAGACATCGGTCCATCGACCTTCCGGTATAGGTAATGGTGAAAATAGTCCTTGGACAGCTTGAGTAGAGGTCTTATTTCGTTGACAAACGCTGCATGACTTACAGAACGACTTAATATAGTTTAACATTTTAGGCCAATAAAACATTTTATGAGCTAGCTCGAAAGTCTTGAAATATCCAAAATGTCCTGCAGTAATGGAGTCGTGACATTGCCTCACAAGTAAATCTTTAATCTTTTTATCGTATGGAATAGCTAATCTAGAATACTCGCTACCCAAAAAAGTAGTGTAATATAGTAATTCGTTATGATATCTGAAGTGCTGAGCATAATGACGAAGGTCCTGCGTAGACGGTTTCAGCTTCGCCCCATTCTTCAACAGCTCATAGACTCTGCTTAGGTCTTTATCATATTTATACGCTTTTATAATTTGTTGTTTAAGGTCATCATTCCACTTTAAAATAGACTGAACGGATCCAGAGGACTCGTCAGCAGACGTCAATGTTGCAATCATTGCGCCTGAATCAGTAATATCTGCAATTGCATTGTCTTCAAGAGTAGAAGTAATAATAGAATGTAGAAATGTGGCGGACCGTTTTTTATCTATGTCTTCGAGCGCTAAGGCATCTAAGACTGCTGCGGCGGCTAACTCTAAACCGGCAGCTGGTTCTAATAATTTTAATTCCGGATAACGCGATAGTGCGTCTGCTGCTGAATTATCATGTCCCTTAATATATTCAACCTCAAAGTCGTATTGGGACAAAAAGTCAATCCATTTGGCGACTCTTTGAGTGTCAATGAGATTTTGATTCTTTAAATGTATGAGACTTTTGTGATCCGTTTTTATAATAAATTTGCGATTCATTAAGTAATAACGCCATGTTTTTAAAGCTTCAATCACTGCCAAGAACTCTCGTTCGTAAATAGAATATCTAAGCTGAGCTGGTAATAATTTCTTTGAACCATAAGCAATAACTCCTATAACTTTCCCGTAAGGATCGAGTTGTTCGAGAACGTAACCAACCGCATAACCACACGCGTCCGTATGAATACGAAAGGTATAACCCGGATCCCATATTGGATGTACAAGAAGTGGTGCTGACAGGAACTTATTTTTAAGGTCTTTAAATGCTGTATCTTGGAGGGAAGTCCACTCACAACGTTTTGCAATATAATCTAAAATCGGCTTAGCAGTTAATGAATATCGTTGAATAAATCTTCGGTAAAAACCAGTCAATCCGAGAAAAGATTGTGCTTCTTTAATGCTGGTTGGCGTAGGCCATTCTTTAATAACTTTTATTTTATCTGGATCAGTCTCGACACCTTCAGGTGTAATTACAAAGCCTAAAAACCTTAATTTCTTAAAGAAGAATGCACACTTACTGAGCTTTGCTATTAACTTATTTTCCCGTAGCGTTTGAAGCACGGTTCGGACATGGTCGAAATGATCTGCCGTATGTTCAGAGTAAATCAATATATCGTCGATGTAAACTTTCACGAATTTCGATAAGTAAGGTGCTAAAATATTATTCATCAGTCGTTGAAATGTTGAAGGAGCATTCGTTAGCCCGAATGGCATAACCATCCATTCGTAGTGACCGTTTTCGGTACTGAAAGCTGTTTTGTCGATATCAGTCTCCTCTATTCTAACTTGGTAATATCCTGACATTAAATCTAATTTAGAGTAAACTTTTGCTTTTCCGAGATCGCTAGTAAGCTTTTCAATATCAGGAATAGGAAATTTATCCTTAATAGTAAGATTATTTAAAGCCCTATAGTCGACACACATTCGAAGTGAACCATCTTTCTTTTTTACAAATAATACTGGGCTGTTGAATGGACTAGCACTTGGCCGAATCCAATTGCGTTTCATAAGATCGTTAACTTGTTTGGTCAATTCAATCTGTTCTGCGTGACTTAATTTATATTGCCTTCTAAAAGTAGTATCGTTAGGTCTTTGAAGGATAATACGATGAACTAAATTTCTTTTCGGAGGTAGTGTACTTGGAGGGTCATTCGTAAGCACGTCAGAGTATTCTTTAATTAATTTTTCTTTTAAGTGTGCCACTCCACTAACCTCTGTTTCTGTGCGTATTTGAGTATTTTCTGGGGTAAGAGTTTGTATATATAGCATGCCGGGAACTTGCTCTGGATTGCGAAGTTCTTTTAAATAATCGGCTATGTCAAGACAATTACATTTTATATTATAATCAGTTTTCTGGTAAGGCTTGCTCTTCCCGATAAGTTTCCAATTAATAAATTCTTGGTACCTTTGAATAAACGGTAAACCTAAGAAGACATCTCTTGTAGGAATGTCAATTATGAAGAACGCGACCGTTGCATTAATCTCAGTCTGGAAAAGGAATGTCCAATCCAAAACGATGAAGTGTGAAGTCACCATTTTATGACCGACTGCATTAACTTGTAAAGGTTCGCATCTCCTTATTTCTGATTCTAAATTTAAATCTTTTACGATCTGCCTCGAAATGAAATTCGATGTAGCCCCTGAGTCGATGACCACTGGCATGTGGTAAGCCCCTTTTAAGATTGCAATTACCTTAGCTGCTTCGGCAATTTGCGGTGCTTCTATGTAGTTTAAGTTTAAGTCCTGGCCGTAATTCTTATACACAATTTCATTTAAAAAACTTTCGTCTAAATCAGGGTTTTCTAACTTTAATTTTTCAAAATTTTCTTTAAGGGTTTCAACAAATTCTTCACTTTCTGTATTGTGATCAGATACATTATTCTCGAGTGTTCTAACGGAAACCGAGGTATCTTGATCTATCATATTAAGCGCTAGGGCATGAGCATCATCTAGATCGCTATGAGGTATTTCCTCTATTTTTTCTTGAACATTAGCATTTTCTTTATTTTTTGAGTTTATTAAGTTTTCAGTATTTTTTGATTTTTTAAATTTTCAGTATTTTTTTGCGTTTTTGTAGTTTTTTGTAAGTACGAAGAGTTCGAATTCAAGTCTTTTTGTTTCTATTTTCCAATTGTTTTTTCGTTTTTATATTTTCCATTTTTTTTTAATTTTTTATATTAAGCATTGTCCCTTCTGTTTCGTTCTGACCGCTCTGTGTATAAATAGATAGGCCGGCTTCTATTGACTCTCCGCATTTAAATTATTCTCTTGTTCCATATCAACGTCTTCTGAGTTATCTATTGGTGCATCTTGTGCTTCTATACGCTGCAAGTGCCCCTGGGCATAGCCCTGTTGATTCGTACCCGTTTGAGGTGGTGGTGAACCATAGTATGAAAAGTTGCGCTGACCATTCTGATGATAATTGCCTCTGTAATTCTGGCCTCTTCTTGATCCACCGTATCCGCGTCTACCATAACCAGGGCCTCTGTAAGATCCTCTTCCAAAATATCCACGTTGGTTTGCCTGGTAATTATTATTGTATCTTCCACTATTGTCATTGTTGGGGTATCCATTTCTACTTGTTCCTTGATTATGGTATTGATTGTTGTTTCCATAATTGCCTCTACGTCTCTTATTGTTTCCTTGCATGGCACTCAACTCTGCCAGGTAGGCAGGATCTGATTTCAAAAATTTCTCTGCTTCCCTTGCTGCGTCTAAATATTTTTCGAAATGTGACCCATCTGGAACTGCGTGTATGTGTGATGTCTAACATTTGGATTAAGTCCACCCATGAATTTATCTATAAGGAGTTCGTTGTTGGTTGAATAACTAGGAATCTCCATAGCAATCGTCGATAAAGCGTCTGCAAATGATTGAACCTCTCTTGTTTGGGTGAGTTTGAAAAACTTGTCCTTTGAACTTTCCTTTTGAAAAGCATTGTCTCGTGCAAAATGTTCCAAAAATGTCTTCTTAATTTGCTCATACTCTTTCTCCCTGTATTCTTCGTCCAATCTGATATGTTGATCGTACCATTTTTTCGCAACACCGCTCAAAGCTCTGGAAAAGATGTACTTCATTTTAACTTTGTTTGTCAATTCTGCGGCTTCGAAATATTCATCCATCTCATGAATCAAAATGTTCGCTCTGGCTGCCATGTTTCTTCGCGAACCATTGAAATCCGCCTTTGGTGGGCTGATGTTCGAATTAATTCCATTTGGTCTTGATGAATCCATATTGTTATTTCCTTTGTTCTGTAATCGTAACTATCCGATGCTACCAATTGTAAGGGGTCTGCTTTGGTTTGAACCTAAATTATTTTAGATTATGTAAGTCCAAAGTGA
>ERZ746981.66-NODE-66-length-97446-cov-12.723300_pt1 | contig 97446 bp, 66 predicted proteins | sample MGYA00374948_ERZ746981 | MGnify/ENA primary metagenome ERZ746981 (study PRJEB28757, sample SAMN06711160) | food metagenome | host: microorganism | place: China:Harbin | collected 2017-01-30 | study: EMG produced TPA metagenomics assembly of the Analysis of Microbial...
GATCCCTCTTTTTTTTATTTATTTATTTTTTTTTTTAACTTTACTACCTTCTTAGCTTAGACCAACACAAATCAGTGTAATACCACATTAAGTCATTTCAAAGTGTCAATGTCTTTTCAATGGTAGATCCAATTACACCTCAAAGAAAAATAGAAACGGATGTTCCTAGGCATACCCCTTCATCCCGAACGGGGAGTCCTTCGAAACAGTCTGAATACATGAAAAGTATATCCCGAATAGAAACCGAATTTATTCTGTCATCATCACGGCAAAACTCCCCAGGACAGTTATCAAATTCAAGTCTGTCACCACTGGATAAATCCAGGATATTGTCGACAGCTTCAAGTCTTTCATCAAGGAACTCTCCCCTTCCGGTATTACCTACCTCGCCCTCATCCGTATACAACAACGAATCACCATTATTTTCACCATCAAAACATCTGTCAGGTTTTCCCAGATTGACTCCTAGAATACGAACAGACTTGCCTTTCACTGATAGGAATGATGTTAACTCACCTTCACCCCGATCGATGACGAAGCCTTCTTTTAATTGCTCATCTAACGAGATACAGGATCCGGATTTTATGCCTGGCAATTTTTCTCCAAGAGGGAGATCATCACCTCTAAAATTTGGGACGACTGACTCAGAATTTAGCATGCAATCTTCTCCCATTATGACATCTACACATTCATCATTCAGGAAAAAAAACTTATCAAATTCACACGAGTCCTCTCCAGTTCGCCGAATTGCTCCGGAGGTCGGCAATCAATCTTCAATATATCGTGGAAAAAATCTCCTGAACACTTTACAGAAGTTATCGGTGCGAGATGAGCCATTGGAAACACCGACATCACCTTTAGAATCAAGAAATTCCCTTACCGCATCAATGTTTTCTACTGGTTCTGTGTCAAAGCGCTCATCTGGGTCTTTAAAAAGAGGATATGGTCAGAGCGGCTCGATTATTTCCAGCTCATCAGTTTACAAAAAACCAGGATTGCCACTTGATATTCGTATAATTGTTGAGTCGAGACCTTCATCCATCCACCATGACTTCGCTAGTTTTGATGGTAAAACTTACAAGAGCTTTTGGATGCTATCAGATAAGGAGGCCGAAACATTCAAAAATTGGGATGCATTGGAGTTCGAAAGACAGAGCAGGTTATTTGAATTCTACAGCAACTTGCAAAGAATACGATTTAACATGAAAAGAATGGTGTTTCACTATGGACCCGAGTTCAAGAAAGCCAAAGGATTGACACCAAACCAACAGGATGATTACAGAAAAACATTTATTCCAATTCAGGCTCTATATAAGTATCTGGACAAGCTTGTTGTTCACAAATTAAAGCCAGCCTATGAGGGACAAATGTTTGTGAATGACAAATATGTCCTTGAAGTTTCCCGTAAATGGCTCACCAATGTTGCAGCGAAGTACCACTACATTTCTCGAAGCGTGGTTTACTTGGCAAGGCTTTCCGCAAATGAAAATGTTCGTTCATGGATTGCCAAAGAGGAACAGACAGACGAATTAGCTAGTTCGAACAGATATGCTCCTTCTGCGAAGGAGCTTTTCAGTTCTTACTTCATTAAACTTTTTACACCATTAGCCTTAATTTTAAAGGATCTAACCAAACTCTACGGAAAAATGGGCAAGAATGAGAGAAGGGAGACTGTTTTAGCAATGGATGAAATTCTTCAAAAGATCAACACAACATCTGATTACACTACGGATTTGGACAATAAAATATCCCTTAATGAGGATCTACTGTGCTCCGATTACCTTTACCTCGAGACAGTGGATCTTTTCAACATGAACAGACATGTAAAGCCCGGGTCTTTAAATATGGAGGTTAAAAGAGGTGTTGCCTGGACTAAGTGTAAACTAGTCTTGTGTGATAACTATCTTCTACCGTTACTTGAAAAAAGACATAAGGAAACATCATTATTCTTGGAGAAACCCCCTATTGCGTTGCAGTATTTAACTTACAGGGTTATCGAACCAAATGACAATAATGATCCTTTCCAGATTGTGATCAAAGATTGTGGTAATGAAATTACGCACTTGTTTCGTACACCAAAGGACCAGAAAATGCCCGCGATCGTTTTAAAAACTTTTACAAAAGACCTCGATGCTTTTCGGACCGAAATGTTCAACAAGCTATCTGATGGATTCAAATTAACCCTCGTAAATAACTGGAGCTTTACTACTCACGAGGCAGTCAATCATGGGAAGGATAGTAAAACATACAAGCCGAGGTTAGGTCCGGATGCTAGCGATCGGGTAAAGTTAGCATTGGATGAATCCAGGACAAGACTCCAAATGCCAAAATCTGCTAGTGTTCATCCTCTATCAGTGGCTGAGCCATTGACTGGAGATGTATTTAGATATTCGGACAATTTATACTATGCAATTGGAGCAAACGACGGTCTTTACATTGGTCAGGAAAATCTTCCAATGTCATGGAGAAGAGTTTCCTCTTTACCAAGTGTTACAAAATTGGACATTATTGATGGTACAGTGCTGTTTCTTCTCAGTGGCGATAAGCTTTATAAAGGGGACTTAATCAATATTATGGAATCATATGAAAGAATGAGCGGTGCAGAAAAATGCTTCAAGGAGGTTGTGAAACATTGCAAGGGTTACACTATAGGTTACCAAGAGGAGAGAAATGGTCCAGTAATTATGAGCTCAAACTTCGTATTTTCCTGGAAGGACAAGAAGATTAAATATGGACCGATAAATATGGAAAATAACTATAAACCGTCGGTGAAATCGGTGAAAGCCGTTTTCAATGTGAACAAAGTCTGCGTTCTTTCGGACAAGCATTTTTCAATACTTCATTACACTGAAGACTCGCCAATATTCTATCTTTCAAATCTAAACTCTCTCACTAATACACAAATGCCGCAGGTCGACAACGATTCGGAGATTAGAATACGACAGAAAGGTCAGAAGCCTATTGACACATTCAAAATGCCGGGAAGAACTCGGAATGAATACGAGATCTTGCTAGTTTATTCGTGGTATTGCATTGCTGTTAGTTATGACTCCTCCCAGCAGGCATTCACACGTTCCAGAAATGAGATTATGCTTTTCAACTTTGAGTGCAAGGGTGCTTCGTTCGATTCATCGAGCAGGATTCTATTTATCTGTGGAAACTGTGGGCTGGAAGCATGGAGTATTCCATCTAAGGAAGAATTAAAGAGTGATAGGGATATCAGACCAGAACTTGTGACATGCATCACTGGAAACCACGTGAGACTTCTTAATGATACGAATCAGAAGATACTATTATGCTTGACGCTTCCTGGTCAAAAACCGGGCGATGCCGTCGGCCGTCAGATATTTTACTTGAACGCAAATAGGACACCCTGAACATTTCTATGTATAAACAGCTAAACTACTGTGTACTTACCTGCCATGTAATAAAAAAACTATGCGTCGCGACGACTGCGTCGATTATATATATGGTTCGCGAGAGAGTAGGAGAATGAGGCGGAAATAAATAGAATAAAACAACAACAAAAAAAAAAATAAAGTAGGAACTAGCTATCTGTGAAAATAAATAAAAATAAACAAGTTAGTACGATTGTTGGTAGTTTATCCCTCGGACAATCTAAATAGGTGTGAGCCATACAAGGTAAAGAAATTTCAGTACTTTCGGTAAAGCTTGTGCAAAGATGAATCAGAATACAGGATCAAACAATGGCAACATGTCATCACCTTCATCGCCAATGTTGGGCAACACACCATTAAATCTATCATCTCCAAGTCTTTCATCTGCTGGATCATTAACACCCCAGGCACAGTCGCAGGGACAGGCGCAGCAGGCACAGCAGAATGTGGGAAATATGCAACAACAGCAACAGCAGAGAAGAGCTGCACATGCATTTCCTAGAATTACACCTCAGCAGGCACACCAGCTTTTAAGGCAGTTCAACATTGAGAAGGAAGGTGCACAGAGGGCAGGCATCAACACCCCGGAGGGCAAGCAGCACGTGAGGAAGGCGGAGAGAATCAAGGCTATTCTCATTCAGTACAACAGGAAGCAAAAGTTGTTGGCGGCACAAAGACAGCAAAGACGTGAGGCACAGATTCAGGCAGAACAGAGGAGCCAGCAACAGCAGCAACAGGGGGTGGCTTTAGGCGGGATGATGGATACCGGAGGGGCTGTTCAGGGAGAGAGAGGCACGAGCTTGGATTCCCACATGCAGCAGCAACAGCAACAACAACAACAACAAGTTCAACAGACCGAGCAGGCACAGCAGGCACAGCAGATGCAGCAAAGATCTGGAAATTCGAACAACGTGGATTTGGGATCGCTGACGCCGGCACAACAGCTACAAATACAGAGACAGCAGCAGCTGGCCAAATACAGACAAATCATAAAGCTTGCGGAGCAGTTCAGGAACCAGCTTCGGGCAATAGAGACCAGAAAGAACGTTCCAAACACCCCGGCCAACCTGATTGCACAACTAAATCAAAAGGAGCGGGAAATAAAGAGCAGAATGGAGCAATGCAGGGGATACGCCCAGCAGATTGCAAACCGAATCCGTCTGATGCAGCAGCAGCAGTCCAACGGTGTCCAGAGCTTTGGATCACCAGTCTCTTCTGGAAGTTCCAATGCAGCCGGTGCACAGCCACAGCAGTTTCAAGGTAAGCTCACTGCAGAGCAAAAACGTGTTTTACAGCAGCGGATATTGTTGGAGCAGCGGAAGAGACAAGAGCTTGCCGGTCAAAGCCAGCAGCAGGATATGCTTTCACAGGTTAAAAATGCAATGAGTACAGGTTCCATGACTTCTCAGAGCCAGAGTCAGGCAGAGGCTCAGCTACAAAACCAGCAATCGGCATCGTCTGGAAGTGCTACAACCAAAACAAAGAAGAAGACACCAAGAAAGAATCAGAAGAAGAACAACAAGACACAGACAAAGAAGCTTACGAAGGCGCAGAAGAAGCTTTTGAAGCAGAATGAAGCAGCAGCAGCAGCAGCAGCATCTTCAGCTTCTGCAACTGCAATTGTAACTGCAACTGCAACCGCTTCTAGTGCCACTTCTGCAGCATCGACTGCCCAGAGTGATGCTTTAGCTGCCGGTACGGCGGACAATACTGCCCAGAAAGGCCATACGGATGCCTCGGCAGCACAAAAAAGCTTCCAAGAAACTCAGATCACAAGTGTCATGCCGGGAACAGCAGACACGGGTTCGGGTACTCCTCGTCCTCGTTTCCAGAACATCACCATTCCGCAGGATTTGAAGGTTTCGGCACCTTCCGCTGTTTCGGTCAAGATCAACAACAGACCAACGCTGCTAGGAGGAAATGCCACGGATTCTCCAGTATTGAGTAACCCGGCGTTCATCCGGCCTCAGCACTTCGAGTTTGAAGGTGGCCGGGTGCTAAATAAGCGTAAGCTCAGGGAGCTCGTGAAGTATGTTGCATCTGAGGAAGGTGACACGGATGTGGCCATAGATGGAGATGTGGAGGAGCTTCTTTTGGATCTTGCCGACGAGTTCGTGACCTCAGTTACGTCGTTTGCGTGCAGATTGGCAAAGCACAGAAAATCAAACAGCCTTGATGTCAAAGATGTTCAGCTACACCTGGAGAGAAACTGGAATATTAGGGTGCCAGGTTATGCTGCTGACGAAATCAGATCCACCAGAAAGCTAATGCCCAATGCTGCCCACAACTCTAAAATGAACGGCCTTTCAATCAACAAGAGCGTGAACAAGGGGAAGTAGCCAATGTATTTTGAATTTTTGTAAACCTAGAAGTATAAATATAAATTAAGATAAATGTTCGAATTTTCGCATTTGCCTGTCTTTTTTTTTATTATTTTTTTTTTTTCATTTTTCACTTTCTGTACTTCTAGATCGGACGGTCTTACTAAATTCAAAAAGGCCAGCAAAGTAGTCTTGCCGTTTTCCGCATGCAGCTAGTACCAATCATAAAAGAATATGCCCTTCCAAGCGACTCGGTGGTTGTCGCAGGCTGGTCAATCGACCTCTTCATACATGTGTCATTGCTCACAGTTTTAAATCCGGTTCTCGTCTGCGTGTACATGATCCACCAGTATATGCAAATAGGTAGTGCGACATTTTCGACATTCAAAGGGCTTTTGTGCATTTTCATAGAATTAGCATGGCTATTTAGAGCCTTTAATATAAAATCGAGTTCATGTCCTGCAGAATGCCAGTTTACACATCCAAGTAAACTAGTTATAATGATCACAGGTGGCTCTAATGGCCTTGGCCTCGAATTGGTGAGGATTTACGGCTCTAATCCCAATGTAAAACAATTGATTGTGACGGACGTGAATGAAACAAAAGAACTTAGTGATCTAGAACGGATACACAACGGCAAAATTGTGTTCTTAAAGTGTGACATGGGCATTCCAGATCGCGCAAGAAAACTTACTCATGATGCCTTTTCTAAATATGGCAGAGTCGACGCTTTGATTTGTAATGCCGGTATCAGACAAGATAAGCCCACCATGGAGCTTCAACAAGAAGAGTTTTACCGGTTGGTGCAGGTGAACTTTATTTCACACTGCGAAATGATAAGAGAGCTAATAAAGAATCATGAAAGTGCAAATAAAGCCGATAGATTACACATCGTTGTAGTTTCATCCGTTTTAGGATTTGTGTCTCCGAAGTCATTGGGTATTTACTCAGCCACAAAGGCTTCACTTACAAATTTCATGGATGCACTCAGGTATGAAGTTCCCAAGCAGATAATCCTTAGCACAATATGTCCTGGTCAGTTGACAACTCGAATGTTTAGTGATATTGATGTTGGCAAAACGTTTCTTGCTCCATTGGTGGACCACAGAAAATTGGCAGGGAGGATTACCGAAATTATAAAAAAGGGGCGTAATGGTTTGTTTACATACCCATTCTACGCACAATTCTTGCCCGCGTTGAGATGTATGCCCTGGCTTATTTATAGGGCTCTTAGGAAGTTTAGTGAGATGGATGCAACTTCATGATAATTACAAAAAAGTACCCGTTACGACCGATAACGAATCCTAATACAATCTGCCTTTACGCTTTCCATTTATACTTTTTCATTTAATGTACAATACATCATTCTTATAGACGAAACCACAGATCAGGGTAACAATCATGCATTTTTTTCCATCTTGCTCACGATACCTATCAATTTGTCAGAGAAGATCTTGAAATCGATGAAGCCCGTTTCTCTGAAAACTTTAGTCAATTCAATCTGTTCCTGATCTATAGTTCCATCAAGATCAACGTCAATGTAGTACACAGGTTCTGTTTTCGACTTGAGATGTGTCGAAACTTTGAGGGTCTTCGCACCTTTAATACCCACGTATTTGGTAGTTTTGACAACGTATTTACCAAACAAATACCATATGAATTGGAATCCAAAGAACAACACGACAAGCACTTCTGTATAGAAAACATATTGCCCATTGTTAAAATCATTCTTGTATTTCTTCTCGGCATAGTACATCAAACCGGCAAATGCAACACACAAGTATCCAATTATTAATTTGATATCCTTCAGCATGAACGACTCTTTATAACCTAAACGAGAGAATGCAGGCGATAAATGTTGGTCACACTCATTTCTGAGGGCAACCGCCGAGTTTAAGTTCACCTTCTTGGCCATTTTACAAATGATCTATGGTCTTTAATGATATTCTGGCGACGAGTGCAGCTGAGATGAAATAAAAGTTAATGGCACCAGCTGTAATTGGTGCGAAGCACTCAAACGAAAAGTGATGAGAAAGGAGAAAAAAAATATAAAGTGAGAAAATAGAAGAAGCATTATTTCATTACCTAAAATATTTGTCTACCTGTACATTTTCATCCTTGATAATAACGTACTGATCCAAATACAAAGAATTTCAAGCATAAAATTTCACTATAAATTATAAAAAAACATCGTAAAACAAATTGTAGATATATACAATCATGACATTAAATGCCCTTGTACCATGGTTGGTCTTGAACTCTATAAGGTATTTGGGAATATTCGTCCTTGAAGATGAGATGTGGCTTCCGCTCAGCAAGACCAATAATTGCCTTAGCGAATTCACTATTTCCCCAACTAAACCATTGCCTTGAATATTTATGCGTAGGTGAGTTGATTTCAATACCCTCATGCATCAATCCTAAGCCTCTGGTAGTTGAGACCACCTTTTCCAATAATTTCAAAATCTCCGCATCATCTTGTGAAGTTCTTATTTGCACCACCATAGACATTGGCCAGCCATAGGAAAGACCAACATGTGGCCCACCAATTCCACCATAGTATCTTCCATTGACAAAATAAGGATTACCATCACTTTCAAGAACCATCTTTCTAGTATTCTGGTAAATTGGATCTTCAACTGAGAGGAAGCCCAAATCAGGAAGGGAAAGGAGAGATGGCAAGTTGGCATCATCCATAATATTTGTTCCACCAAATCCGTCAACCTCATATGCAAAGACCTTGCCATACTTCTTGTGTTCCACCACACCATAATCGTTGATACCTTTTCGGATACCTTCGGCAATCGAACGAGCTGTAGTCGATGGTCCGTTCAAATGAGCAATTTCAAAGTAATGGGCGATTCTTTCGAGCTCGACGGCCATATAGGCATTTCCAGGAATGAAGAACTGGAATATGCAGGCATCATCCGATGGCCTAAATGCCGAACGAATAAGACCAGTGCCACCTTTGATAGGATTTCCACGTCCACCTAAGCAAAGGGTTTCTGTGCCTGACATTGTATCTCTCTGAAAAGTGTATTGAGCAACCAACGCACGACCATGCTCATCTTTGGTTGGAATTGACTGAGTTTTAAGAATGTAAACAAGGTTTGTGAAAGCGGTACTCCATATAGGGTCGCTTAGAATTGTGATGTCACCTGAGTATTTAATATAATTATTCGTGAGATCTAAAAATGATGCCAAAGAATCAACCTCCCATTTACATTCGAAAATTTGGTTCCAGTCTGGTTTTGGTGAAACTGTATCCTTGGATGATGGCACTTTTTTAATTTTGGCCTCCGCTGGGGGTTGGAACGCGTTGCAGTAAGCATCATTTCTCATATACATGGCCTGCTGGATAACAGCACCCTTGATAAGACTCTTAAGATGCTCGTCAGAACTAATAAGTGGAGTATACACACTCAATTGGTTAGCCGAGTCACGGAGCCACTCTGCTGCAATATCGCCTGTGGCAATAAACGTTCTTGGATATCCTGTTCTCTTATCGTGTGGGGTATACCACCATATAGTGGTGTCCAATGTGTTGGGAAAGGCATTTTCAAAGAGCCTTGCCATATCCGGATCGGCCAGTCTTTCCTTCATATCCTTGATGACATTTTCCACGGCTTTGCTACGAAAAGTACGACAATCTGGCTCTGGTCGCATATATGACAACTGCTGGTCTCCTTCCGAAAGTGGTGGATGAATACTCTTGGAATATTCAAAATAATTCGGACATCCTCTTTTTTTCTGTTGGCCTAAAATTTCCGTGTCTCTCCAGCTTGAGATACTGTGGAAAAGCGCATCAGCTAAAAAGAGAATTGCAATACCAACGAAAAGACGGCTTGTTAGTGATGAGGTCTGAAACCATAATGTTATGGCAGCAATAAGCCTGGAAACAGGCGACCTATTTGTGTGAATCTTTGTATGTGACATATGTGGATTAGGTTCATTCAACGGTATCATCTATAAAAGAAAAATAAAATGCAAAAGTGTTCAGAAGTGGGTATAAAGTTAACCGGGTATTTAAAGGGCACGATGAAAGCAATAAAATTCAAAAATGTGAATGGGGAAAAAACGGAAAACGACAAAAACTATTCAGATTTGAATAAACAAGAAAATGATTATAGTAAACGAAATGATGAATAGGAAAACAGAAAAAAATAAATTCGATCAATCATGTAAAACAGTAATAAGTGGGGCAATAAAGTCTGTTGATCAAAGAATACTTGGTTAGAGATGTGGAGGAAAACAGGGAGCGAGCGTCATGCATTGAGGAAGTAAAAAATGAAAGTCCGGAGCGATAAAAGAAAAACGACCAAAATAATACATTATTCAATGCTTTAAGGTCTGGGTACTTTTTGAGGGGACACAATGCACTTTTTTTTTAAAACGTCGAGAAGAATATCGAGAAGGTGTTTTAATTAATTTGCATTGAATACGGCTTCTAATTCCGAAGGAAACGCTACAGCGGAAGCAAAATACGATACAATTCAGGAAAATAATGCAAGAGCTTTACGGATATTAGTACTGCTTTTTTACCAATACCCTTTTTAAAATGATAAAATTTCAATGGTGAACTTCGGGACCAAAAAAGAAATTATGCCATTGAACAAAAATTTGGTACTTATTATGATAGTCAAATTGGATGGCCCATATAGCAGTACCAACACAGAAACGACAGTGAAGTTCGAATAATTTTGGTTCTTGATAAAAGTTAAGGATTTCTACTTTGTTAAATTATATTCGTAATATATAATCTTTGAAGAAACATGGATAAACCAAATTTTAAACTTCAATGTGAAGCGATAAAGAAATCTATCAGACAACATCCAAGTACGGACGAAAAAAAAAAAAAAAAAGAGAAAAAGTACAGGTCGCACATGTCCTATTTCTACGATGGAATACGTCGGCTCGGTCAGCTATTCTGAGATACAATTTAATTAAATACAGTATAAGAATTAATCACAGTAATAAGTTATCATATATCATCATGTCAGAACTAGCACGGTAAGTAACGGACAAGCTTAATCCTTTTGCTGTTCATAATGCTAACCTAGGATAACTATATTTATTTAGAATTGTTACATCTATACCTCCAATTACCAGAACGTTCACACTCACATCTTTAGTGATGGATGGTCTCAATTCCTTTGGAATTGTACCGTATTCATCATTTGCATGCTTTTTCCCCGAGGCGGTCAAAAATTTTGAACTATACCGTTTCGTGACGGGCTTTTTAATACCAAATCCACAACCAATGCAGGGTCTAATGGAAATGTACGTGATGTATACCTTTTCGAAAGGCGTGGAAACAAAGAAGTTTGGCCGTAATTTTCCAGATTATTTCTTTTACCTTGCAATCACATTTCCGCTTATGCTTTTTGGGGCTTACTTCTTTTTGCCACCTGTCCTATCTCTATCTCCAGCACTCCAATCGGCACTTACATACACATGGGCAATTGACAATTATGATCAGAAGGTGAACTTTTATTTCATACCATTACAGGCATCTCTACTACCCGTGGTTTCTTTGGGTTTCCGGATCCTAGTTGATGGTCAAATATCATTCCTTCTTGCTCTAATCGGAATGTCCGCAGCCTACATATACAACTGTATTGAAACCCATTCATTTGGCCCACTAGAATCTTTCTTTTTAGCACGCCATGGAAATGCAACAAACAGGCTTGGGGCTGGAAACAACATTTTACGATGGGTTTATTCAACAGGCAAATTGCAGGCTCCTCAATGGCTAAGGACTATTTTTTCAAAATTAACAGGAAATGATTACAATTCGGCACCTCTCAATGGGGGAATTCATGTTACCCCATCATTTAAACAAAACCCATCTGGTGGTAGATTCAATAGAGAAAAGAGAGCCTTCCAAGGGAAAGGAAGAAGACTTGGAACGAAAGAGGATTGATTGTAGAATAAATGTTTATAGTGCTAAATGGGACAACTAATTTCATTACGGATGGCGAAGAAAAGTTAGATAATATGTAATTTGGAGAAATACGGATATAGTTTTTTTTTTTTTTTTTTTTTTTTTTTTCTTGAGATGCCCCAAAAAATATTGGTGATTAGAGAGATGCGTATATTTTTGAACTGTATGTTGCCACACTTATCCTACCCATTGAATTACCACGGAGAAATGGCGTACGTAATTACACGCACACTACATTTCTGTGATAACATACTGCATATCAAAAGATGACATATGATAAAGATGAAGAAGCTAAGCCATTATGGCTTGTGGGCTACGGATCTCTACTTTTCAAACCACCTCTTCATGATAAAGCGATCTCCAAGAGCTTCAAAAAGTTCCCTGGATATCTGAGTGGATTTGCCCGCAGATTTTGGCAAAGCAGCTACGATAACAGGGGGACCCCAGAGCAAAAGGGAAGAGTTGTAACAATTATTCCAGCAGCCGAAATTGCATCGCATGATGAATTTAAGGATGACATACTACATTACGAACTACACTCTCAGGAACATTGCAACGAAATAATCAACAACCCAAATTTGCTTCGCAATGCCCTCAAGGTCTGGGGATGCATATATTACATACCACCAAAGTATGCAAGGGAGGCCAGCGAATATCTTGATTTCAGAGAAAAAGATGGCTATTCCAGCCATAAAGTCTCATTTAACGTGGTGTTAGATTCGAAACAGGAACAAGATCCAAGAATCCAAAGTATCATGAGCAAATTACCCAAAAATAAGGCGGGTGAACCAGTGATTGATTCTATCGTTTATGTTGGAACAATTGAAAATGAATCTTTCGTAGGACCAGAAAATGTGAAAAAGACTGCCGACATCATTAGAGTTTGTAAGGGTGATTCTGGTCCAAACATGGAATATCTTTTGGGATTAAACGACGCCATGAAGGATCTCGATCCCTCTGGTAGAAATAGAAGCCATGATCCATATTTAGAGGATTTAGTGAACTTTGTCGAGAAAAATTAGTATGTTAGTATGTTAACAGTGAAATAAGCTTTGTATACAGGCTGGCTGTATATTTTTTTGGATTTTTCCTGCTCGGTACATTGATCGCTTTGGAATCAGTCGATCTCATCCATGACTGCGCTTGTATGAAAAATTGCACTTTTTACAATAGAAAAATATGTATCTGCAAGAGAAAAAAAAAAAAGAGGGGAAAAAAAAATTTCGATAATGATAAAAGAAATATGAGGAAAAAGAGATTCATATCGGCGATAACAAAGCAACTTTCTTTTTTAAACTATTTAATCAATAAAACATTACCGAAGTTTAGATTTAAATGAGCATACATAACTGTATGACAAACTAGCGGAAATGTCGCATGCAGATATTGCTAATATATTAGGAACAATTGGAACTGTTCTATGGTGCATCCAATTATCTCCTCAGATCTATTTTCTATGGAAAAAGAAAGATGCTACAGGTTTCCCCCCAATATTCATGTTTCTTTGGGCTGCATCTGGTGTTCCATTTTCCATTTATTTTGTTGGATCGGATTCTTACATTCCAATGCAAGTGCAACCGCAGATGTTTACACTTTTATGCTCAATAGCATGGATACAATCTATGTACTATCCTCCATACAGCTATCCCAAGAGGAAATGTATTGGTTATGCAGTTACATTTTATGCCATATCATTAGCATGCGAGTTGGGATTTGGAATCACATTGAAAAAAGTTTATTTGAACGGAACACATTGGCCGATGCTTGTATTTGGAATTATTGCCTCTGTTTTGCTTGTTGCTGGTCTCGTTCCTCCTTATTTTGAATTAGCCAAGCGTCAAGGACAGGTTGTTGGAATCAACTTTTTCTTTCTAGCCATGGATTCTTCGGGAGCAATTTTTTCCATGGCCAGTAATTGTGTGGATAAAATCGATATAATGGCTATGATTTTGTACATTTTAGTGATTGTCATGGAAGCTGGAATTTTTACCTCCCAACTAGTTTGGTGGCTGAGAATTGGCCGAAAACAAAAGAACAATATTGACAGCGGTGACAAAGTCAACGAGAATGAATGTCTCCAAGAAGTTGATCTAAACTCCATTGATCTTGAAAGTCAACGTTCACTTTCTGAAAGCCAGGTGCAACAGGATAGAGAACGTCAGGCTAACTTAAAGAAGGAGGAAACGTTGACCCATCAATCGAAATGCAATAGCTCTGATTGAATAATTCGCATTACAATAACTATCTAGATACCTTATTCTTAGAATGTCCATAATAATATTTGCATGCTTTTAAAAGTTTAATAAATATCTAAGTACATGGCGATGATCCGAATAACACCTCGCAAGGGAAATACAACATACCAACTCGTTTATAAATAATCATTTTCCCGGCCAATCCCATTTCCCTACTATGCCCCATGTAAAGTCGAATTTCGACACAAAATCTGCAAATCTTCCAGAAATTCGTATTGGTTTCATTGTGCTCTTTAGTTGATCAAGCTCATATTCGCTTGAACATTTTCTAAAGGCTCTGAACCGTTTGTCATATGCACCAAGTGCATAGACTAATTCTGCCCTATCAGCCGCTGGTAACATCGAAATGTATGTATGAAAGAGTCCAGATTTCATTGGATACCTGAGGTCTACCATTCTTTTCAAGAAAGAATAAAGTCTGTCGGACTTGCCAAATTTCTTAGCACACTGCAAATATAGAACTAATAAGTTGTCATTAGGATAAACCTTTCCTGTTACACAATCTCCAAATGATTCCGATATTCTTTTATCAAATTCTTCGAAAGCAACGTCAACCGGCTTTTTATTTTCTGTTCCACGCGAATCCATAACGACCCACCTAACACTATTATACTTCTTGTTCTTCTGCATTGACAAAGCCGCCACAAACAACGAGGATATTGTTAAAGAAGTCACTTTTGTATATGCATTCAATGATTCATAACGAGCGTAGGCGTTTTCAGGATTTAAGGTCGATTCTCCTAAAAGATAACTTGAATTAAGCCTGCTGGACTTGAATGGTGCATTTTGATACAAATATCGTGCAAACTCTAAAGGTGTACCAAAACCGTATGCCTTAAACTCCTCTGGCTCATACAATTGTTTTCTTACTTTCGACAGCTTTTTCGGGATAACAACCTCTTGATAATGCTGTATTAGATAATTGAACGATTCAATATCAGAACAATTCTCTGATAATTTTTCCAATTTCTCAGGATCCTGAAGGATGTCGACAGGCTGAGAATTTTCTTGTACCGTCTTTAAAGCTTGGTTGTTTTTAGCTAATTTATAAAGCTTGGAAATAAATTTGCTCAAAGTACTATCATCCATCTCTTTGCTTTGAAATTGTGTATATATCTGCAGCAATCTTATTGGATCATCAGTATGACTTATTATCAGATCAAGGACAACACTATTGTATATATGACCTTTAAAGGTCCGTAGGTATAACGATATTAATATACCAATTGTACTATAATTAAGCATGGAGTGATGATTCATCTTTATAAGAATTATATCCCATATCTCAGGATAAATCCTTAATAATGATCGATCCGCTTTATTCAAGATACAGTAAAAATCATTGAACATATCTTTCCAGTTACTCTTCTGAATATCAAGAAGCAATATGGAGTTACACAAAAACTTTGCGTTATAATCCATACGTTCATATCGAAGCTGTGCTATTTTATTTGAATGGGTATTGTCTGGATATTTTTGACTTGTTCTAACGACCTTCTTCAATCCCTCAATATCAAAACTTTCAAGCTGCCATCTATCGAATCGTTTTTGTGCACTTTTGAAGTATTTATATGCTTTTTGAAAATCATGAAAATACGTTAAATTTGAAACGGCTAGTAAGTTTGTGCAATCAGGATCGAAATCCTTATTTTCAGAAATGAATGAATTTAAAACTTTGATTATTCTGGACTGAGCAAAACGATAAAAATCAGACGGTAAAATACTGTTCTTGCCTGTATGATCGTATGAAAGTTTCCACATGATTTCACCCAATTGGTCAATTATTTGAGGGGTTCTTGTATTATTTTCGTCAAGAAACAATGTCACAAGCTTTGGAAGAAACGCAACCTTAAACCTAATTGCATAACACAAAAGATTGGAAAATACCAAAGGTATTTTTAATTCTCTCGCAAGAGCTTTGTCGGACTTTATATTAAATTGCTTCAAACTGTATAGCAGCTCCTGATCTTTAAAGTTTATGAATTTGGAGTGCTTGGCATATAATTCGTACAAAGCAATATACTCTAGTTCATTTTCAGGTTTCCGTAGAAGAAGATCATAAAGTATAATATCGGGAATTACATCACATCCATTAAGATACGAGATGCACTTTGTCAACGAAGGTTCGAATATCGATGATATCCATGCATTCACATCATGAGCATAAGATCCATGATGATTCCAAACCATTTCTTCTTCTATTTCAAATTTGAGTAATCTTAAAGCAGTTTTAAAATTCTCATTTTCAGATAGTATTTTAGATTGCGTCCCGTTAAACAAGGCTCCATGAAATGTATCTGCAGTTATATCTGTGTATTCGGAATCTTGCCGAACTTTTGAAAACTGAACTAATAGTTTTGTGACCAAATTGTTTTTATACGATGGTTTGAGGGCCATCACCAGACTTTGTAAAAGAATGACAAATGCAGATTCAATATCCATATTATATGAAAGTCGTCTGGTCTTGGAAAACTGCAATGAATTATCTGATGAACATGGTGATGGATTTAACTCTAAAAGGCTGGGCAGACAACAAAGAAAGCACTCTAGATCAGACGTGACCTGGGCAAACATGATGTCATTATGTGGTAATATGGTACTAAAATGTTGATGCAAATAAGAATTCTTCTGTTTTTTCCTTAATGAAGAAATTATATGTGCAAAGTCTGAATTCAAGTTGGGTTTCTGAGTATTTTCACTTTCGCGTTCAGTACAATCAACAGTATCTGCCTTTAGCGATCCGTTTACTGTAGTAGATAAATCACGTTTATATGTATGCAAAGTTCTTACGCTAAATCTTTTGAACAAAGTTGTATTTCTAGAGACTGTTTTATCTCTATTTAAACGATTTGCATGTCTCAGATCTAAGCCGAACTGCTGTAACCCTGAAGTCAAAACATAACAGTTAGCCAGCAGAATCGGTGGGAACCGCTGATATTTCAACCCTCTGAGCAGCATGCGATATAGCACTTTCAAAGACGATGCTATGATTATTGATTTTAGTTTAATAGTATTAATTTGGAAACATAAATGATTTTCATTTCGCATAGTGAAAAGATCGGAAAAGATGCTTGAATTTTTGGAATTGATTTTCTCGGGATTTTTCTCCCCTGTGTAATTGGGCTATGGGACGGATTTTAATTATCTTCCCCACAAAATTTTATATGTTGAGAGAAATAGCCGTTCTTTTTTGCCAGTGATAGCTAATCAATTAATGATAATAGTAGTATGCACTATGAAAATAGTTATTTTAACCATTTATTATACTAAAGGTATGAAAGCGTGCATTCGATCGTAGTTAGTCTTTCTGCTCAAACCTATTTTTTAGTATATTGTTTGTGAATGATTCTAAACTAATTTTACGATTTATTCAGTCAGGCCAGTTCGGCCATATTCAACCAGTAATTACGTATCATTATTTGTCATTAACAGCAGTTCTTTCTACTATACGTATAATGATTGATTACTTAGTCGAGGTCTTCATTTGTGCTTGCTCCCTTTTAAAATTTCGATGGCCAAAATGCATACCAGAACAAAATCTCACGTATTTTGAACAGAAATGCACAATATTATACTTTTTTATGCTATCGATAGGGAACGGTGCTTCACATACATAAATTGGAAATTGTATAACAAGGCTTTTTATCCTACGAGATGAAAAGTGTTGATTAACATATTAAAAGTGGTCAGAATATGGCAGAAACTTATATATAAGTGATACATGTATCTGTATCAGTACGCGAATGCATAAATAAAATATGAAGTACAAATATTTTAAGGATTCCCAGCAATATGGTAATATTATCTATCGGCACAGGTTTAACAAATCGGTATACATTTCTGAGAATATAATTGTATGCGTAGACTTCTGGCATGGGTTACCGACGGGTCGATTTTGCTTTTCTTCTCGAACTATGACGCTCATCTACTATTATTTTTTTTGGTGCAACTCCTTGAACAACTAGATAGGAATAACGGTGGCGTTAAGATTTCGAGTAAAATAGCATAATACATCAACTTTTGCGATTGTCCTGATCCTATCTGATAAATAGGGACATACAATATTTTTTAGAGTCATGCCGATACATTATGCAATCTGATGTCCCAAGTCAATATAGGGATCTTTTAAAGCAAGCAATAAGGGAAGGTTCGGTTACTATAAATAATGAACGTCCGTTAAAGAAACGAAAGAAGCACAAAAGTGCTAGTCCAGATATTGTGCCTACGAATACAGCCAGTAAATTACCTTCAAGGAAGGATTTTACGAATAAGGGCGGAAAGATCGAGGTGATATCATTATCTTCAGGTGAAGAATTGTCTAATCAAGAAGGAAACACTACGGAAGTTGATTTGAAAAATGAAAAAGATAAGATAAGCTCTGAATCAAATAAAATTGATAGTGAAGATAAGAAAGATGATTATACCGGCAATAATGGAGATGATGAAAAGGATGTCTACGAAGAAGAGGATGATGATGAAGAGGATGAAGATTACGATTCGGATGAATTCGAAGATGTTGATCTTGAACATGCCCCTGATTTGCCAGAATCAGCACTTCCCGATTATCAAAGTGAAAGGAAAGAGATTAATATTCCTTTAAAGATAAATAAAAGAAAGAAAAAGCGGCAAACTATCGTCTCTCGACAGGAGAGGCAATTCAGAAAGCAGATTCATGTACTTTATTTGTTTACGATGGTAGCCCACGGGGTGTCTAGGAATTCATGGTGCTCGGACCCAAAATTGCTAAAAGAGATTAAAAAGGGAATCCCAAATAACATAAGAAAGCAGTACTTGGAGTATTTAACACATCGAAAACTAGAAAAGGCTACAGTTTCATCGAAGACTAGAAGGCTATTGGATATTTTAAGACAACTAATGATATATTGGTATAAGTCATGGACTATAAACGAAAACGCACCTACAATTTATAAAAGATCATGGGATGAATTGGATGCTGCAGTTTCTCGGCAAAGAATGTCCAAAAGAAAGTTCATAAAGGCAGTAAAAAGACACACAGGATCTAGAGATATAGCAGCTCAAGGATTTGTTTCTCTTTTAAGATCCATCGGTATACAAGCAAGGCTTATATTCTCTCTACAGCCGCCTGATTTTACTAACCTATCTCAGGTTACGTCAATTGCCAAAAAGCATAATAGAAAAATTGTAAAAATAGAGGAAAGGATACAGAGAAAGTCAGAGAATCATAAGAATAAGCGAGTGGCAGCAATATCTCAAAGGGATCGCCTTTTGAATAACTTGAGAGTTCATCGCAATGCGAAAACAAGATATCGGTCCGCTGATGATATTGAAGAAACCGAATTTGAAGAGTTATTTCCGGTGTTTTGGTGTGAAGTATGGGATAAGGATGCGAAGCGATTCATTACTGTCGATCCAATTGTCAAAAAGACCATCGAGATCGTAAAGACAAAATCAGTATTGGAACCACCAACAACATCTGAGCATAACAATGCCTATTACGTCTTGGGATATGATAGACTAGGTGGTGTACGAGATATCACGAGGCGATACACTGAGCATTACAATGCAAAAGTGAGGAAGAAGCGTATAACTCGTGATGAGGATGGCAATGATTGGTACAATTCATTACTGAAGGGAGCATGTACAATAAGAAGAAATAAGCAGAACAGAATAGACAAATTTGAAGAACTGGAATTTGAAGAGCGATCATTAAGAGAGGGTATGCCCAATTCAATTCAGGATTTTAAGAATCACCCAATATACGTATTAGAAAGCCAACTAAAGGCTAACGAGGTTCTCCGTCCAAGAATATCTTGCGGCAGCATAAGGAAAAAGAACAAATATAACAAGACTGGAGAGCTAGTTCCAGTTTACAAAAGATCCAACGTCCAAATTGTTCGATCTGCCAAGGCTTGGTATATGCGAGGCAGAGTTTTAAAAATAGGTGAAAGACCAATGAAGTCTAGGAAGAAAAGCAAATTTGTAATTTCAAAGGATCCAGATAACTATAACGGTTCGGATGCTGGAGAAGATGAAGATGATGTGGTGAGGTTGTATGCTGAAAGTCAAACTAAGAAATTTGTACCACCGGCAATAGTTGGGGGCGAAATTCCTCGGAATGCATTTGGAAATATTGACGTTTATCGACCTTGGATGATTCCAGAAGATTGCGTTCATATATCGGACGATAGGGCAGAAAGAGCGGCAAAGCTTATGAAAATTACTTTTGTTCCAGCTGCAGTAGGATTTGATTTCGATGGTGGATCAAAGGGAGGGGGATCCCGGGCCACGGTTAAAATACAGGGAGTTGTCACTTTTAAAGAATACGAACCTGCCGTAAAGTTAATATGTCAAGGGCTTCAAGAATACGATGAGGAAAAAAGTAGAAGAAGAACACAACTTATCGCATTTAGAGCTTGGAACATTCTTTTCAAGAAAATGGATATTATCAACCGTCTCAACATAGAGCATGGCAAAGTTTCAGAACAGAAAGACAAGAATAAACAGCTTACTGACAATTTGGATTCATCTGACGAGAATGAACAAGGAGACGAACGTAACGAAAGTGATGAAGGTGGCTTTATTCTTGGAGATGCGCAGAATGTAGATGAGAATATGTATTTTGGAGATCAGAATGATGACATTGGAGATGTCAGTGATAGCGAATTTGAGAATAATGAAGACGAGGAGGCTGAAACTGACGTAGAAAACACGCAAGAGGTGGCGGAAGAACCATCAAAAATTGCTTCTTTGGAAAAAACTACTGACAATGATGAAAACATAGATTCTGAAAAGCATGTGACCGGAGACATGGATCAGAATTCTGAAAATTCTGATGATCATGTGCCACACAACGTGGATCAGACACAGGGTGACTACGAAGACTTTATGAAGAAAATAGGACTAAATTCGGTAAGCGGTGGAGAAAATGCGGAAGGGGAGGGTGGATTTGTCATTGACGATACAAATAAATCAAACTTACCGGAAGAAAATGTGAAATTGGATGAGATTATAGAAGAGAGAGATCAGGAAGATCAGTTGCCAAGGAGTAATGATGTAGTCGATAATTGCCCAGAAACGGAAAGCAACGAAAAATTATCCGGAAATCAGGAACCTGATTATAACAAAAATACTGATGGTAATGATGAGTATGAAACTTTTATGCATACCATAGGACTTGATAAATCATCCGAAAAATCGGAAGATAATTCTGGTGGAGAGCCAATTTCATCCTCAGAACAGGATGATAAGAAGCCTATGGATGAAGACGATGCTTTTATACAAGATCTGTCTAAGGATTTGGCGGGATATACAGATAATCTGAGCGCATATACAAATGAGAAGAAACATCAAAAGGAGACGACGCAGGATACAGAGGAATTAAAAATTGAAGGGAGTGTTGGTTTAAAGAATCCTGATCTGGCCGCTACAGATGACGACGTGATTTATATGAGTGAACGCAAAGATGTTTCATCAAGCTCCACTGAAAACCAAAATGTCACAACTACGAACCCTCAAAGTATGAATTCAAATGAAAAATCACCTATTGAGATATCCAGCGACTCAAGCGCCGAAATTATTGATCTTGATGATGGCAACTCAGGTGAAGATGATGGGTACGAATTTGAATATAGTGATTCAATGTGATTCGTTTGCATTATATAAACTTTACTACATAAAAAAGCTGTTTAATTAGTACGATCATGGCTAATATATTTCGTAGAATTATAATTTATAGTAAAGTAACAGAGTATCATCCAGAAGGTACTTAGTGGCTCATCTGCCTCTTTTTCTTTTTTTGCTTTTCCAGTCTGTGTCTTTCCAGAATAGCAGCTTCTTTTCTATCATCAAGCTTTGCCTGCCTTAAGGTACGCTCCTCCTCGTCCAAAACCTCTGCACCAGTAGCCTCCATATCATCATCATCCTCGTCCACATCTTCATACGAGTCATATCCATAATCACGTCTTCTTTTCCTTCCTCTATTAAATATTGACCATATTTCATCCCGGTCATATCCATCTCTTTTGATGGCAGCTCTATGTCTATTTTCCTTAGTAGCACGATCATCATCTTCATCATCCACGATAAAGTCATCCAAATCATCATCTAGACGACGATGCCTTGAAGAAACATCCTCATCATAGCTACCATCATCATCATCCGAATCCGTCGCATCAATTCCATATTTATCAGTGTGCTTTTCTTCTTTTCTGGTTTGAAAAGACTGAACTGGACGAGAAGTGCGGATTGCGCGTTTAACTTTCTCTCTTGCTTTCTGCTTTGCCTTTCTTCTGGACAGCTTTTCTAGAAGCTCCTTCGATGGTCTTCCCGAAAATGAACTATGCAATTGTAATCGTGGCCGTGCCCTGCGAATCTCTTTAACATTTTGAGGCCTCCTATGTGCAACGTGTGCTTCTTTATGCATACCAATATCTCGCTTAACATGCTGGACTGTAGGATGAGGCATTTCCTTCATCTCATCGGCCTTCTTCATTAATTCCTTAAATGACATTTTTGGTCCAACTGCCGTGACTTTGAGTGGCTTGATGGCCTCTATTGCACGATTATGCCTACTGGTTGAACGCTTTGGTCTTGTTGCTTTTCCTGACGATGTTGCACGTGATCTTGCTGACACATGATTTTTCAATCTGCCTTGAACCGATGGTCTCGAACCAGAGGTAGCAGATCTTCTCGTAACTTTCTTGCCAAACTTTGCATCTTTGATAGCCTGTAAACGTTCTCTTTCTTTCCTTCTTGCAGCTTTTAAACGTTCAACAGCAGGATCTGGACGATAATCTCGATGCAAACTTTCAGATTTCAGTCCCACATTTCTCGTGGGGCCACTAGTTTTCCACTTGGTGACATTATCAGATTTTCGAACTGGTTGCGTTCGGCTTTTGGCGTTTTTCTTGTTTAAACTGTGCAATCCAATGAACTTCTTCTCTTCCTTTTTTAATTTGTCTTCAAGCTTCTTGTCTTTTGTAATTTCAGCTAGCAACGACGAGAAGCTCATCACCTTTGAAAGTTGGATTCGATTAATCAGTTTGCTATAAATATAATGCGATACTTAAAACGAACCCAAAGATATTTTGGATGCGGGCAACAGGCTAGCACTGACTTTATTGTGGTGAAAATATATGTGCTTATTTAGATTTGACGTATGCCTTTTTTTTTTCTAGCCACCGGATTCGTGGCCGAACCGCCATTTTAAAATCCAAAAAAAATGTACATCGTCGATCGACGCCATGCAAATATATAACGTGCTATCGACACTTTTCTACATAATGCTGTTAATACAAACGACTCACAAACACATTTGCATACCCCTTAGATGAACAAGAAAAAGCTACGCTAAACTATAACAACTACCTTATTATATTGACTTCTATACAACCATTATTTCTGGACCCTGACTTGTATACCGCTCAACAGCATATACTTATTGCATAACAGTAAATTCAATCCGGACGTAGCAAAAGGCAATAATCAATGACTAACGGTTTTCACTAAACAAAACTTCAAAAATTTACTTCCAATGTTTAATAAGAAATAAAGATGTGAAAAGTGAATGATTCAACACAAAAGTTGTTCAACAAGTTGAGTGTAGCACTTTCTTGAAAATTATTTCCTTTCGCACGCCTATAACCAAATTTTTTAGCCATATAATTGCTTACACAATTAAGTACCTGATTGGAATGTGAATCAACTTGATGAGATATCCAACAACACCCATCATAAGGAAACCGATTCCAACGGCCCTCACTAACTGCAAATATTCCTTCTGAGATGGCTTCTTGCACTTGTGAATGAACTGTATGCCCTGCTTAACAAACAGAACAGGTGCATTTGTGAATTTCTCCTTTCTAGCCATTTTGTATGTTTTGACTTCGAGTTTTAGTGATCGGGAACTGACTTTATTACAATCAGTGTTCTGACAGGAAGGAAGAAAAATCTCACGAACACTTTAATTTAACACTCTGTTGTCGTTCGCGATTCGTGAAGTCTGAAAACATTTTTTTTCATCGAGTTCGCAACATTTCGACTTTCCTAAGTCGATTACAGTCGATTGTCCACAACTGCCATATATTCAGGAGGAATCTAAGGTACAAACATACGCTATACTGAAACATGCTTTATTGCTGCATTCTTACATAACTATGTGGAACCTTATAGCATCAATAATCTAATCTATTATATATATCATAAAGAGCAAAAATAGCAGTTAAAATCCATGCCATTCTTCGTCTTCCTCATTTAATTTTTTCTCGCTTTCATCCTTCTCTCCAATGTATTTAGAACCATCAATTCCCCACTCTTCAAGTCTTTCGTCTTCAAAGACATTCTCAACGATTCTTTTCTTAAGTCCCTTTTGAGGAGCTTTATTATATAGATTAACCATTGGTTCTAGAAGCTTGTCAATTGGCGCGTTGGCTATGACTTCTCTTTTTTTCTGTCGCACTTCCTCTTCGTTGGTATCTTCCACTGTGTCTTCGTCACTATCCTCTAGATCCTCAAATAAAACTTCTTCGATTTCGTCAAGCCATACATCGACGATATGGAAAACAATAACACCGGCATATTTCACATCACCGCTTAGAATACCGTTCTCCAATGCAGATAAGTATCTGCACAGAAGTTTTTCGTCAAACTTGGACTGCTTTAGCATTTCAAAGCATTCTTTTACCACATACCTCATCAACAACAAGTACTTGTCCACCCTCCATTTATCAACTTTAGACCATTCTTGTGACATGATATACCAAAATGCAGAGACAAATGCCGGAAACTTCTCTTCAGGTATACATTGAGAGAACAATTGAGACATCTTTGTAGCCAAACGTTTCTGCGGTAGTGGCCTATCACTAAACCACATCGTGTAAAATAACCCCTTCCATAGCTTCTCCAGTTCTAACTTATTTAAGCTTTCGGCATGCGATTCTGATGAAAGATACTGCTTCAAGACTTTAAAAGCCCTTTCACGGGTTCTCCTATCATTGGATGCTAACTTCCGGACAAAAGCGTTAGTCTTCATTTCTGTATGATTGTTATTCGGAAAATGTATGTCTTATGGAGTGCTGATGCAACATAAGTAAGGATCCATCTGGTTATGTTTAGAGATAAAATTTTTCAGATCGCATGAAATAATAGAGATAAAAAAAGAAAAAAAAAAGAAAGAAAGAGCGAACTATACAAACATTTCTTCTCTTATAGCGTATTGGACTGCGGTTATAAGTGGATAGATCAGGGATAGGTTCTTTAAATAATACATCAATAGTAGAAAGTATCACAATTAGTGTTTAGTGATGCCACAAAAGAACTTCAGGGATGCAAAGGAACACGAAATCAAGTACGATGCAAGTGGCAATAGGATAAATGATTATGTGCCCGCATACATTACCAAAAGGCCATGGTATTATAATTCCGAAGCGCTGAAAGATAATTCAAATTCTCGAAAGAGAAATCTCATCGAAGAACTTGAGAAGGAAACAACAAAAGAAAGATTCAAACACCAAAGGATTGACCCTGACGCGGAAATTTTACCGAATAATTTACCAAAGAAAGGAAAAGGTATCGTGGATCATGTTGAAACTGCTAAAACTTTGGAGGACCAATCAGGTGTCTCCAAAGAGAAAGAGATGACCGGTGGATCAATTGAAAAAAATAGAAATCAACCATTTAGGTCACACATACAGTCAAGCGGTAAAGTCATATGTAAAAATTGTGGTAGTAGAAGGCATCGCACAAGAGATTGCCTCGAGAAGCCAAAAAAGATCAGATTTAAATTTCGAACGCATAGTAATGGAGGACAAACAAATGCTGATGGATTTCTGGTTAGAATGGATACCAATAACTATGATGAAAAAAGAGATAGGTGGCATGGATACGATCCGAGTAAAGATTACAGCGGGCAATTGGAACAAATGGAGCAGAAAGCCAAAACACTCGAGGATAAATATAAAAGTGATTTGGAAAATCAGGAGGATCATAAAACAAATACGTTTGAAGAGGATGAGATCGAGGAAATGTTAGACTTGGGTCTAGTGGATGATGTTGAAGAGCTCAGAAGAAAGAATAGTGATGATAAAGGTTCGTCAACATTGTTGATGCAGCATAACCCTCTAGCTCTCGATAATGGTGCCAGAGTTCCTGTGAGATCTTTGGATGATAAGCCTCAATACTTAAAGGTGATAAAAACTGGTGAGGAATTGCGTTTCAATCCGAAATCAAGGGTGTACAAGGACTTGAAAAAGGGCTACTTAAATGGACGTGGTCAGTTTGTGCCTTATCTGAATGGTGAAGCGGCACAATTTGAGAAAATGAAAACGTTTACACATGGAGTACAGAAGAACAGAGAAGAAAAGTGGGAAAATGGTGAAATTGAATCGGTCACAGATCTACATTTTGCTGCAGAAGCTTCTCCAACTGCTGTAATGCTTGCAGCAAAAAAGAAAGAAAAAGAGGTAAGTGAAATGCGTGAAAAGAGGAGAAAGGAATTACTTTTGAAATACGGTGCTCTTGATTAATGATGTATTGATGATAATTTATAGATATTGGGCTTTTTTTTTTTTTTACTGGGTAACATATATATTTAAGCAACAGGTCTGCATTCAATTTTGGTACAAAATCCACGTGTAGTCAAAAATGTTACTTCCTCTTCAGAAAGATATATCCCATTCACCTTAAGGATAGCAAGTTTAAGCCACGAGTATCTGTTAAATAGGAAAGTTAGTGCGCGTGATGTTAAATTATTATAGGAAAGGTCAAGTTCTTTAAGATTTTGTGGTTGTCCTTGGTCTATTATCTCTTTAGATAATGTACTGATTGAATGGTCGTCTAAATTGCAACACTGGACTAATGATAACGATACCAAGTTTGGGCAGCAGGCAACAAAGTTGTGATACGGAAGAATTGAAAAGGTTGTCAATAGTCGATTGCTTAAAGGTCCATATCCAAATGCTAACTGTCCATTTGATGCAAGGGAAACTTTCTCCAATAAGCCGTGGGTGGACTTCAAAAGTTTTGTAAGTCCCCCAGCTGTAATATATGTTTTCTCAAGTTCTAATACCCTTAGATTTTCAAAAATAGAAAGATCCATGTTTTGCATAGTTTCAGGTACTATATGCTCGAGGTCATCCTGTATAAAGGAAAAACTTTCCAATTTACAACCAATATCTTCTAAGACCATTGTAATTGAAGAAACTGTCAATCGAGGTATCCTTCGTAATTTTAATACCTTCAAACCCGGATTAAATGCTTTTACAAGATCGGAATTAGTAACAACACAATCAGTGAGATCAATGCTCACCAATGATGGCATATCAACATATTGGAAAATCTGCCTCATAATCCCTGAATTATCCTGCCGTTGGGCTCGTGCGGGATAAATCATATTTAAATATAGTCTCTTCAAGTTTGGCAATACCATCTTCATGTTATCATTCTCCGATGAATTGGAGAAGCGAGTTCCACTTAAATTAAGCATTAAAGCTTTACAGTTCAATAAGTAAGATAATAAATAGCTTATTCCCCGTTGATCCTCAACTAGAGGCATTTGAAGCGCAAAAAAGTCCAACAATCCAAACAGTTTTCTCATGTCATCATTAGAATCCAATAATTTTAAAAGTTTTAGATTATCTATCACTCGAAGACTTAGGGAAAGATGAGAGATTCTAATTGAGGCTTCCGAGAGTTGGGAGAACACAGATAACTCATCATTCCTAACGGGGATAATCTCTAATTTATCTATGAATCTATGTGAACACGAATTCTCAAAGACCGCATTGCAGAATTGCATGAATTTGGCAAATCGCTTTCGGCTAATAGGTTTCACCAATTTTGGAAATTTTAATGCCTGTGGTAAAGAAGTGAAAGCCTGATTCCATGCATGTGAAACAGTTAAAACAGAGAGTATGTCCTTTTGATCCAAGTAACGCATCACCTCGGATATCACCTCAAGAGGAAATATGGACACAAAGTCTGTCTTTGATTCTATGCGCTTTAAATGTTCCTTCCCTTCAGAATTTGCAATGATAATGAAATTCAACTTTTCGGCCAACCTAGATCTTTCCTCCAATAGTTGACCAAACAACTTTTTATTCACCCTCAGCTGTTTCCCATACTTTTGCATTCCCATTTGAATCCTTTTGGCGGCATAATGAAGTGTTGTAAGTGCAGCTTTCTGATTTCCTGTGAGGCATAATATTTTGGCCTTTCTTAAGTACCCTTTGGTTCCATACTTGTCTACGGATATTAAGAAGTTTGAATCATCCAATGCCCTGTCAAATAGTTCAAGCTTCTGAAAGCAAGCAGAGCGGCAATCCACCAACGTTTTGTATTTGTTAGAGTAGTGCTTATGTGTTTTGTATGTACCTTCTTTTTTGTTTCTTGTGTCGCCTATAGAAATACCTCTCGCGTAAATCTTAAGGGCTTTGGAGAAATTGCCATGACGAAACTCACGCGACCCCAGATCCAGTGCTTTACCATATATTTGCTCAACTTCCATTTGATGAATTTTATTGGATGAGTGTCTGCAATATATGAGGGTACATGAATACGTAAGTTTATGTGGAGTTATATGTAGCCAAATGAAAACACCCTAAAATTGCATCCTTACATTGCATATAGTATTTTTTCCGGCCGCCAAATGTTTTCTTATCGAGCCAGACTAAGAAGGACAAAAATGCATCCAAAATAATGTCAATATCTTATCGGCTACATGTTGGAACAGAAATAAATGCTTTGATTTTATACTTTGTCTTCTAAACGCATTGCCGGTTTTAATGGAATTTGAACGAGAAGCAAACTTATAATGACTCCAAATTATTTTCCTGTTCCTAAACCATCCAAATCATACTGGATCGAGAATGCCGATTCAAGGTTGCAACATTACCGAGATAAGCGGGGCATACCAGATAAAGCCGATACTGTCATTATTGGTTCAGGATTTACAGGTACCGCTGTCGCTGCCGGCCTTCTTTTGGAAAGGAGATTTAAGGGAAATGTAGTGATGCTTGAAGCACGTGATGTTTGTTCTGGAGCAACCGGAAGAAACGGTGGTCATCTTAGGGCATATTACTATGAAAATCATTCGACTTATGTTGAACGATATGGGGAAAAGATTGCTGCAGACATCGCTATTTTCGAAGAGAATTGCATCAAAAGTCTTGAGGATATTCTGACAAAGTACAAGATTGATTGTCTTTTGGATAAAAGACTGAACTGTGATACGTTTCAAACAGAGTCTGTTTCCAAGAAGATGATGCACGATTATTATTCTTTTATGAGTAACAAATACGTGCCAAAGAAAATGAAGCAGAAGGTTCATATATACTTTGGGCAGCAGGCAGAAAATACGTCGAGCCATAAAAGTACAAATTGTTGTGTTTTCTGCCCTACTGCTTCAGTGTGGCCTTATAAGCTTGTTTGTTCATTGTTGGAGTACTGTGTAGATAAAGGGCTTAATTTGCAAACAAACACAGCTGTTACCGATGTTCGGTACCTTCGGGATGTTGAAAAATGGTTTCTCGAGACTCCAAGAGGGAATATTATTGCCAACAAAGTGGTAATTGCAACCAATGCGTATACTGCTGCTATTCTACCCGAATTTAAAGGTGTGATAGTTCCAGTCAAAGGATGCGTTTCACATTTAAAACCCGCTGATCATTCTATCAAGAAGCTTCCTTACAACTATTACCACGCTTATCCAATGGAAGGTGACTACGTGACTGCAAGATCCGACGGTTCCATAATAATAGGCGGAGGAGGGAAGACGTATCTAAAGTATCCAGAAAGTTCCGAAATGATAAACACGGTAGATGATTCTGTTGTTCCAAGGAAGGTGGCTAATTATTTTAACGGCTATGCGAACCGGAACTATATTCTCTACAAGAACAAGAAATATGTTAATGATTATACTTGGACTGGATGCATGGGTTACACAAATGATGGGCTACCTTTTGTTGGTGATCTAACTAATTTTGGACGGCCAAACATGTACATATCTGCTGGGTATACTGGGCATGGAATGCCTAGAATTTGGACATGTGGCGCGTATCTTGCAGATCTTATCGCCAATTCATTTCGTAAAACGCATATTCCAGAAGTTTACAAGATTACACCTGAACGAATGACCAGGTCACACTTTGGGTATTTTGACGATCTTGTCCGAATTGATCCCAGAAATATGATTCTCGCAAAATTTTAGACAAATACTAATATATTTATTTATAGCGAAAAAAAAAACAAGACTTTTCTTTAAGCTTCAATGACACCTTTGGAGGCAACTTTACCACTTCTTGCAGCCAACTGAATCTTTCCCTCCTTTCTGATGTTGACCACAACTTCAACCTTTGCACCTTTACCAGCGCCTCTAAGTGCAAGTTGGGCCAAAAGCTTTGATGGTTTGTAAACAACCTCTCTAATGATATCTGGCTCATCCTCAGAATCATCATCCTCTTCATCTTCATCCTCAGATTCTTCTTCCGGCTCCTCAACTGTCTCCTTTATGGTTCTCTCACCCTCGTAGAGTTCAATAAACACATCATCTGCAGATGCCTCCAAAGAGATAACTCTCTTGATTGGATACACCGTGTTGCGAGGCAGAACAGTGATGAATTCACCATCAGCACCCTTAAGCCCTATTGGCTTGCTCAATTGCTTGGTCTCAACAACATCCGCACTCAATGATTGCTTAATAACGTCGTCATCGAAGGTGGATATTAGATAAGCCTGCAATGCAGCACCCCTACTGTTCAACTCGTTTGGATTAGGAAGCTTTGAGTCCAGAGATGGAGCAATAATCTTGGTGCTCTCAGGGAAAATGAACTCCAAGTTTCTGGCAATCTTTGGAACGTTTGAACTACCACCAGCAAGAAGAACAGAGTCAATATCTAATGTTTCCAAGCCGGCCTTCTTGATAGCATCTTCAATAAAAGCTGCCATCTTGGAGAAAACCTGGCGACCAACAACCTCGAATCTCATTCTATTTATGGTGTTGTTGTAGTCGAAACCCTCAGCCAAGGCATCAACGGATATAGGAGCGGACTCAACGTTTGAGAGTGTCTTTTTGCTGATGATAGAAGCAGAGTTTAATTTAGCCCACGACTTCTTAGTACCAAGAGCGTCCACCTTGTACTTACTCTTGAAGTCTTTGGCAACGAAATCCATCAATGCGAGGTCAAGCTTGTTTCCACCTAACTCGTAGGTATGTGCACTTGATAAAAGTGTGAAGATTCCTCCTCTAACGGCAATAACAGAGACATCGGATCTGATACCACCAAAGTCGGCAACAACGTAGACCTTATCATTGTTGAGCTCCTTCTCGGAGGTCAAATGTGACAATAAAGCAGCACTTGGCTCGCTTATCGTCTGTCTAATGTTCAAACCAGACTGTTTTGCAAGATTGATCAAAAGAGCCTTCTGCTCTTCGGTGAAGTTCTCTGGGACAGACAAGACAACATCCTCAATCTTTTCGCCCAAGTAATCCTCTGCGTCCTTTGCAATCTTTTTCAAGTGTCTCTTTGTGACTTCTTCAACGGTAATCTTGTTTCCATTGATCTCGTATCCGACCTTTCCATCAACATTTATTGGCTTGGCTGAGTGCTGTGAGTATGTAGTGTCAATCTTCTCGAATGGAACACCAATGAAATCTCTGAAGTTCACTATGGTGTTCTCAGCATTTCTGATAAGTTGGCCAATAGCCTGAGATCCATGATACTCATCCTGTCCGAGATATGATAAAGCTGAAGCGATGAATCTGTCTCCATCTGGATCGGCGATAACTTCCAACTTTCCGTCTTCTCTGACGTAAGCGATCGATGTTGTCGTGTTACCAAAAGCAATTCCAACGGCTGCCATTTTTACGGTTAATGTTCTGTTTGCTGTTTGCACTGGAATACGTTCCAATAACTTAAATGCGTTGAGCCTGTTTCTGTTTTACTAGATGGTTGAAGATTCGAGATTTACGGTAAAAATTTTTTTTTTTTCAAAAAACTTTAGTTCGAGAAAAAGGCTGTGCTTGACATGCAATTCATTGAATTTTTCAGGCGGAACGGGGAATCAGGCAGCGCTGAGCAACAAATACCAGTTGGATAATTGGTGTACTGCTGTCTGCGTTAACAGCCACAAACTGTAAGCAACCATTTCAAACGGCAGTTCAATGTTGGTAAAGTTGCAAAATGTTAGATGTTCATAATACCTGAAAGAATAGGAATTTGTGCAGATTAAGTATTTGAAGTTGGGTACGAGCAAAATTTTCAATCCACATTTTATTGACGCAGACCAATCTTGTTATCACCTGATGTACGTAAAGCAACATCATATATTGCTGATACATGATATCTCCACGCAAAGTAGAAAATGATCAAGTATATTTACGAGAAGCATAATTAAAGGCAATCTACCACTCATATTGTACTAATACAACATTCTATTAACACATATATACAACAATCCTCATTGCTGTGCAGCCTCTTCTCTTTCCTTAGCTTCTCTCTCTTTACGTTTCTTTTTGGCCTCAAATTCATGCCATTCACCGTTCAAATTTTTCAAAAATTCAAGATTCGTTTCCCTGGGCTCCTCTCTAAAATAAGGATGCTTGAGTGCATTCTCTGCCGTAATCCTCTTTTCCGGATTCATCTCCAATAGAGATTTGGCCAAATTAAAGCATTCGGGGCTCAGAAGATTCCCAAACTTCTTCCAAAACTTGGATTCAGTGTGATAATTAGGCCTTAGCATCTCAAACCATGGAAGCTTGTCTGCATCTGGCCAATCAGATGTTCGTAAGGTACCCATAATATCGTATATCTTCCAGAGTTGGTCAACTTCATTTGTACCTTGAAAGACTGCACGCCGTGTAAATAACTCAAGTAAAAGGCATCCAATTCCCCATATATCTATCTCTCTTCCATAACTAGTGGATCCCAACAATATTTCCGGTGGTCTGTACCAAAGTGTAATGACCCTGTTGGTGTAATTTGGAGATTCAACTTTCGGATCAATATTCTTCATAGATCTAGCTAATCCAAAGTCCGTGATTTTAAGCACGCCTTTATTACTGATAAGAATATTCGAACCTTTGATATCTCTATGGATTACACGCTTCCTGTGCAAATAACTGATTCCCTCGAGAAGTTGATGAAACATGTTTTTCTTCTCTCCATCCGTGATAGTAATATCGTGCTGCTGTAGTATTCCGGAAAGATCATGATTCATATATGGGAACACCATGAAAACTTGGTTGTTTTCAATCATCATCTCAGATAGGCCAACTATATTCTTGTTGTCGAAGGATTGCAAAAGTCCAATCTCTCTGTTTGCTGTGATAGGAAATCCCTCTCTCTCTGTTTCTAGCCTTAATCTTTTCAACGCAACAAGTGCACCAGTGACCCTATTTCTGGCTTTATAAACCTTGCCATATGTTCCCTCTCCGACTTGCTGTATTCTTTCATATATTGGTCCTTTTATTTTTGACTCTTCCATGAACTTTATAATTTCCGGCTGTGACGGCTTTGCATCCATAAATCTATTATCATTTGACCTTTCGTAGTCTTTCATAACATTTTTGTGCTTCACACGTTGTGCCAAACGCTTGAAAGGTGGACCTGGCGTGCTTGTTTTCTCGATATGTCTTTTCTTCTCCATAGACTTTGGTCCTGTAGGTAAAGAGGGCGGTCCCTGTGACGGTTTTCGATTTATATCATGAGTATCCTTTCTAGCTCTTCTGTCTGCTTCCTCGCTGTCTCTAAATTCATTATCATATCTATCCCTTGGTCGCAATGCCCGATTTTCAAACCTTGCTTCCCTCCTTCCGTTTCTTGGTGGTGCTCTGTCTGGCATGTAATTCTGCCTTGAATGTCCCCTAACAGGAGGCCCAGACGTTCTTTCAATATCACCATATCTTGACTCCTCATATCTATCATACTCTCTATATCTGGAATACTGGTACTCTCTTCCCTGTGATCGATAATAGTCGATGTCATCATCTTCATACTCTTGATCTCTGTATCTCCTTTTAGTAGGTCTGAAATTTCTGCTTCTTCCATTATTCCTCCCCTGCATCGGTCTCGTACCTCTTTGATTCCCCATTTCTTGCACTGAGTAAGTTGCTGGTCCAATATCAGGTCAATAACAATACAAAGAAATCTATGCAATGAAGATGCTGTCAGAATACGTAAACAAGGTAATTATACTGATGAACCTGTTCACAGACCTGTATTATATATCTATCACAAAGCTAAAATCTCGTGGCAAATGTATGATGATCAGAGAGACATAGTCCTTATACTATTGATAAAATTCAAGTATCAAGATAAAAAAGGGTGAAAAGTAATGAATCTTTGAGTGGTGCTCGGAAATAAAATAGAACAAAAAATTTACTGGGGACGATCGTCTCATCTTGTAGCTGGAAAATGCATTAATAAATTTCCACTGATCGACTGATTTGATAGGTCTTACCTAGAATAATAAGCAAGAGTGAGGGGGAAAGAAAAAAAAAAAAATAGCCTTTATGCACATTTCATTTCCATTCTAATCGGATCACCTCAAGCTAAGATTCTAATTATTCCGTCTAGTTTCTTTTAACGCATCATCTTTTTTGATACATAAACCTCTGTTAAATATAATATACCCTTGTTTGTGGGGCAAATTATTTTGAAATCATCGATGACATTCGTAAGTATATGTTTGTCAGTTTTGCCTCAGATAAAGGTCAATAACTAACATGGCGAGGCTCTAGATATCACAAACACTACATATAGGATTAGATCTTGCACTTATTGCCGGGTTCTTTGCAGGAGTGAAGAAGAGTACCGGATTACAACCAAATTTTGGACTGATCGAACAACCAGATGTTCAGAAATACAGCAAGAAGTATTTTGAGTTAGGCGACAAGATCTACAACAAGTCAGTTGATTGGATGGGCGAATCTAAATATTTCATTAGGAAATAGTCGAGTTGTGGAATCATTATGGTGCTTGTTATAATTTCATCTGGCAGCCGACAGCGGCATGCAATATATTCCTCCTGTATCCATGCTATTTATACTTAATTTTTTTTAACAATTATGCAATTCTATAAACGAATATAGATAGCACGAAATGTGACTTTGATAAAAAGAAAAGCGACAGCTTATTACCAACACAAAAGAAGGACAAGAAATAGTAATTAGGAGGGGTTAAATGGCATCACATAACCAAACTCACTATCAGCATGCGGAGACCGTTTACTCCCCGAATGCGGTTTATTCGGAAAAACGTTGTAATACATTCCATACTGGTTGGTGTAATTTTCCATCTCCTCCTCCTCCTCCTCCTCGGCATCATTCTTGGGGAAACCATCAAACTTGTTGGTGGCTGGAACTGGCATCTGCCGTTTGCTTTCTGTAGTTTCACCATTTCTCGCACTTTCTTCCCCACTCGCAGGCATTACTTTTTGTTCACTATACGTATCCGTTTCTGCTGCCTCCAGATAATGCACGGGATGATGCTGCGAAACCGGTCTTCCTCCACTTTGTGGCTTTGGTTGTGTTATTGATCTGAGTGTCTCCCAAAAATCAAGTCCTTCCTCTTCTAAATCATCGCTGTTTGCACTGTTGGTATCGATAGGGACGCCTTTACGACTGGAAATTGGATTTCCATCACCTTGCTGCCTACTGCTTCCATCCTGGCTCATTTCTGCACTATCCTTGACCAGCTGTTGACGTCTCGGCAACGTATTTCCAACGCTGTTTGATCTATGTACGCTGCTTCTCTCTTGGCTCATCTTTTGCGATGCATTTTCCGTACTGTGCGATCTCACAAACGTTTCCGGTCTCTGCTGCCCACTTACCAGTGAACGTTTGTCTCTGTTGGGAAACATGGGTATCAAGGATGAAGGACTGTTGCTTCCCCCTGCTCCCATCTGGTATTGTATAAGAGCATCAGGAACAACTCCATTTGGAGAGGATACAGATCGTTTGTCTCCGGAAAGTTCCTTTTCCTGCTGATCCTGTGGACTGGTTGAGGACTCCTTGACACTACCAGGTGATGAAGATGTAAGTTTGGGCACCTCCGTTAGGGGTGGAAGGTAGTTGAAGTGCGAAAATCTGCTGACGGATGCTTGTGGGTCGGGCACCGGTGATGCCGGACTGTAATGATGATGAATGTGCTGATGAACCGTTAGTGTGACCCCATTATACTTGGCAAGCTCGATCAGCTTGTGGGCAACACTTGCCGTGGAGATCTGGCCCGAAAACTGCGTTAATTCCTCGTTTGTGCGTGGGTCAAGCAGTGCATATCGCCAGTGTGTGTATGAACGTGTCGGTGGACACGTGTTATGCCCCAGGATGTTCATCGACGCACCAGAACCAGAGCTTGTGGATGAAGACGGGCTGCTCACTGAAGCATATGATGAGGATGTGCTTGGTGAGTATGATTGAGCAATGCCTGTCGCAATACCTTTCTTTGAAGCTGCTTGCTGAAACTGTGGTGAAGGTTTAGCCGAAATTGCAGATATATCTCCAGTCTCGGCCTTCACGGATGTAGAAACCTGTAATTTCTCGCTCTTCTTGCTCTTCTTGCTGGCCTCGAACGTGTAAAGCCGATTTCCGTTCTTATCCAACACTCCGACGGCCTTCATTATATCTTCATTTGCACTTCCTTTGGCCACATCTGTAATAATACGGCGCCACCTGTTTCTGCACGTGAGACTTGGACGACCTTTGAGCGATTTGGAAATGGCCCTCCACTTAGTTCCGCATTTCTTCACTCCGTGTATTAATTTAAGATCTTCTTCCTCTGTCCAAGGCTTTAGTCTTTCCTTTGGATCCGTGTTGAGGACCTCAGTAAATCGCTTTGAGCACTGGTCCTCGTTTCTTCCCTTTATCAGCGTTGCCACCTTCTGCCACGACGATCCGTATTTCTTGTACGCCTTAACAAGTTGTGCGTCCTCTTCTTTAGTCCATTTACCTTTCCGAAGACGAGGGTTCAGAGATGAGGACCATCTCTTTCTGCATTCCTTGGACTTTCTACCGTCCAATCCCGCGCTTATTTGCACCCAGTCGATCTCAGAAATATCGATGTCCTCCTTGTTGTATCGCTCTAGATTGTGCTTGTCCAAAAATGCCTGAATCACCATAGCTTTCAATAGCCTGTCTTCAGACGGCGTCCAAGATCTCCTCTGTTTTTTTCTAAATATGTGATATCCCAACGATTCAGAGAGTGCCAAGTGGTCCAAAGTTCCCGAAGATGTTTTACACAGAATCGGATGCTTTGGAACCGGTGCAGTCTTAGCTGCTTTCGTCTTGGGTGCCATAATATCTCTGCTTAATTAAGCCAGGTTCAGGTTTCTTTTTCACTCAGATCGTGTATGTCAAATGGGAGTGAAACCAAAACTGAGGTGCTGGCTGTAGACGATATCTGAGGTGTTGTGGATTATTCTGAGTGTAGTATACGATGCGTGAATGGAAATGTATAAGGGAAAGCTATAAGCATATCTAGTATGACTGGTTTTCTGAATAGACGGAGAAAAAAAGGAGGAGCTTTTACTGATTTGAAATTTTTTTTTTTTTTTTTTTTTTTTTTGAGGTAAGAAAAACAATACTTGTAAACAATGCCAGGGCCCACTGATTGGCAATCGGAAGAGTTCTATGTACAAGCCGTTTACTGGGCGCAAGCATCAACGTTAGATATTCTGTTTGAAATTACCGAATGCACAAACAAAGCATAATTTACAAAATTATACATCTACATTCGAAAGCTCATTAACAGGTATTAATTAAAGAAACTTTATCAAAGAAACCGTGCTTTTAAATAGAACCGTAAAAATAAAAAAAAATCAAACCCAATTTTGTGTGTATCCGTGAGTAGGATGTGAACGTAACATAAAAAAACCGCTGAATCAACAGTAATGAAAAGGAAAGGAAAATCAAGGGGTGAAAAAGAAAAAAAGCAAAAAAAGACAGGGTGATTAAAACGACTCAACGTAACTTGAAACTAAGTATCGCATGATATCATAATAGTGTAGAGTATGCATGAAAGTCATCATCAGCGATCTAAGCATGCCAGAAATTGGTATTAACTAAACTGGGAACCCCTGTAGAAAGAAGAAAAATGCAAACCAGACATAACAGGATCCTGAATCTTATTATCATTCTGCATATTCTGCTTCTTTTGCACCGGATCCGAGGGTAGCAGGTTGAGATCGATCTGACTTGCTGTAATTTGAGGTTCGTTGTATGCCCCAAAGTTGAAGCCTGTTGAAGTATCGGTTAGTGTATCCGTACCTGGCGCAACTGCCATGAGTTCGGCGAAGTTTATGTTGTTATTAGCTGAGTCGGCGGGAGTAACCATTGCATCACTTGCAGACTCGCTTTCGGGCGAAATAAAATAGAAGTATGGAGCGTCTGCATTGAGAGCACTCTGATCATCGTTGCGGGCAATGGAAAGACCGGCAAAAACGTCATTTGTTTCTCCTGAGGTGTACTCATATGTTGGCGAGGCACTCATGCTCATATTGGAGCCAATGCTTAGCGACTCGTTGTTTTGTGAGGTGCGAGACTCGTGATGGTCCGTACCCAAACTGCGGGGCGACATCTCCGTCAAGTCGGAGGAAATGAAGTCAAGACTGGTTGGGCTTGAGTTTGAAGGCTGCGAAACGTAAGCCCGGAATGGATTGGCAAAGGATGTGATGTTGTTCTCGGAAAGCGTCGAAAGATTCGACATGTCCGATTCCCTTGAGACCATATCGTTGCTGGTGATAGATGAGGTCGTCATCGGTTCGATTTCCGACATCTGCGAATTTCTTGACGATGCAACCGAAGATCTGGCCTTCTTGTATGGTGCACCAACCGAGGAAAATGACTTCCTCTTTTCTGCAGCCATGGCAAGAGAAGATGTCATTCCGTCATTGGGTGTCCTTGGAAGGTTATGCGAAGATCTAGAAATTTGCATCGATCGTGATCCGATACCTTTAACGTCTATATGGTTCATGGTTCCATTCATTCTGTTTGGAACAACTGACATAGAATGTCTGCGGACCTGCCGACCTTTCTCACCAGCAGAATGTATGGATTCGTACTGCAGTTGGTGCTCCTCCTCATTGGCCAGGGTTGGGTTTGCGATTCTTGTGTTTATCACAATTATCCTTCTCCCGGGCACACCCTTCGAGTGTTTTCTGATGTAAGAGTAGCACCTATCACCGTAGTTCTTGGGTGTGAGCCCTGTGACATTCTTGAAAACTCTGTGGAAATGCCAAGGACTAAGTCTAGATTTGGCCGCCAACTCTTTAAACCCCAACACTCCTCCTCTTCTTCTGCGTTTTTTCCCGGTAGTCATGAGAATTGAGTTCTTTCTTTCACCCTCGGGACACGAAACCTCGAGGACTGTAGAACTGGCAGCTAATGCAATATGCCTGCATGCTATCGTTATCAACTGCAATCTGTCAAGCTCGTTCTTCGATAAACTGATAGAACTGTGAGGCGATGGGCCACTGCTGCTTTTGCGTTCCTTCAAGTGCGATGTCTCTGACTTGCTTTCTGGGTATTTCTTCATGGAAGGAAGTGGCTCAAAGCCAATTTCTTTATTCACGGCAGTCACTGTGTTTAGCAGAAGGTCCAAGTTGACGTTAACATGACTTCCATCACGATAATTCACTGGTTTATTCTGCAAATCTGGAAAGCAGAATTCGCATGGAACGAATCCCTGAGCCATTGCAGTGTCAACAGAGTTGTAAAATCTAAGGTCTTGGTCTTTGTAGTTCAATATCCCCATATCGCAGTTTGGTCGACAGCACTTTCCTTTCGTGGCATGGCACACAACAAACTTATCAGCTGCAAACGGGTCTTTGAAGCGAAATGCTGTGATTTTCTGCTGATTTGTGTTATACATCTTTGCTGTCAAATTTATTTTCGTTCTGAGACTGAGTTAATCTCTAGGTCAATTGTAAATCTTTGAACACAGATATAACGTAATATCCAGTGAGCTTGCACTCAATTAACGATAATGCTCTCAATTGAGTTTTTCGTCACAGTTATAGTTTGAAGCACAATGCCCGTCTTCTAAAAATGATTGCGCTTAGTTAGAAGGGGAACAAAAAAAATATATATATAAAAAATTCAATCACCAGTAGTAAGGTTAAATTAAATGTAATATATTTCTTTTTCAATGTGGAGTTTTTCAAGCAGTCGTAACCAATAGAATAAAGGAGAAAAAGAAATGGTGGTATTCAATCTCTAGCCAAATAAATATTCAAACAGCTAAATGAGAAAGTCAAGTCTAATTCCAAACCCGAGGTAACAAAACTGGCGGGACCCCTTTTTAAACATACACGGGAAAGACTATTTATATATTTAAAGATGTGTATGTGAAGAATTATTCCAATAGAAGAGAATAGATTACCTAGGTGCATGTTAGATTAAAGAAATATGTACAATAAGCGGATTTTGATGTAGCTGGGTGAAGTTTTCACTTCTCAATGTTTCAGCGTGTACGTCACCAATGCAAAATTGACGCACCTTTTTGTTTTTCTTTGAAAAAGCGAAAAAAAAGAAAAAGTGGAAAACAACAGGTATGAAGAAAGAAGAATAATGGAAAGCAGAAACTAAACAATCATCTAAAATAGTCAGATTGTTCGAAAGTACCTGCAGATCATAATCACACGCCGCACATTAATATATGAATTTTTTGGATCTTTCCGTTTCCAGTTAATGCATACAATACAGAACAATAGTTTCAACTACTCTCTGAGGGGACAGAAAAGCAGAATAATCAGTCAACGATTCTTATTGTTTTCGGCCCCTATTTTCTCCTTTTATTGGAACATATAAAAAAAATTGCTCTGAGTTCACACATGTAAATATTCATCTACACACGGAAGAAAAATAAAAAAATAAATAAAAAATGAGTTGAAAAAGCATGAATGATTAACGCCTTCCTTCATCTACACTGGCTTTCAGCCCACTTAGGAGTGGGGTAGAATATAAGCATAAATTTTGTTTTATCTGTTTCTAAAAACTGTACAAGCAGAGCATATACATTCCATTCGTCCATATACTTTAGGTTCGCTCGCTTCTTAACGGATCTAGGCCGAAAAGCCATTAATAAAGTATAATACAAAGTGTTTTATTTTTCTGCCATTCTATTCATAATTTGAACCATAGTTTTTTTGTCGGTCTGCGCTTTCGCTCCGAATCATATCCAAAAAAGAAGGGGAAAAAAATTTCTACCTATTTTACGAATGCAGGGTCGGTGGGGTGACGACCATCAAGCAGAAGTATGCTGGAATGATGACAGTGGGGAAAAAAATAAACATGTTTCATGAAAGCATAGCCGTGTGTGTTGATTGAAACAATTGTTCATGTTTTTCCGTGTCTCCATCTAGAAAGACTGCGATGTGTTCCAAGCATGAGAAAAAATAATCTGTGTAATCAATTGGGCATGAATTTTCCTTCAAAGGTTCACCAATTCATCCCTAATAACTGATCTCAAGCCCCGTTCGTATCAATTTACATAATGGTTTAATAATCTTTCTTTATTTTCACGATGCATCAATTAATCTGGGCCATAGAAGAAACCACACTTTTCCAACAGGGTCTAGGCTTGAATGATTTCGAACCATGTGGAGCAAAAGAACAAACTTAAAAAGCTTATCTTTGTTCTCTACTATCATTTTCGTATTCTATTTTACACCATTTCATGGGGGTGCCCAAGATATGATTACCCTTATGGGCGAATATGCTCACGTTTTCAAATCGACTTGTGTTACCCATTAAACATCCGAAAAATGAATGTGAAAGCGAACTGCTGAAACAAAATCATAAATTGAATTTTTTGTATTATTTTCCAAATATTAAGCCATATGTTGTGGGACGCCACGCCTTGATTAATGCAGACCCTCCCAATAACCATTAAGCATTTTCATGATTAAAAGTCTTTTTGGGTAATTGGGGTGCCCAGCGCGGATGCCCGCCCTTCCCACGGCTTCCTAAAAGGGCCGAAATATGAAAAAGTCCGTAATTAACTCACTATTCGCGGAAATATGGCCGGAATTGTAAGAGTAGACGTATTGAAATAAAAATGAATAATAACAAAATAATGTAGAAACAAAGAAACACAACAGAAGAATGATTTTGATTGATCGGTCTACGTATGGCTGACGCGGTTTAAATACGAGTTTTGGATGTTACATTATCTTGTTTATGTGGAATATTTTTCAGAGAAGTATTCTATGCAGCATAAAGAATTTGTTGCAAGCACTGAGGTAATTCGAATTGCGTTAGATAAAAAATAATAATAATAATTGTAGCAACACAAAGAAAAAGTTCAACACATAATTGAATTTTCAAATAAAAGGTTCCTTAAACATTTAAGAATAATACGGGAAAATTGCAATTGTACACTTACGCCCGACTTTGACGAATCGCTAGCTCTATAATGTTACGGTACCAGGCATCCCCACTTTGTTCGTTTGGGGCTCGAGCGGTTTGAAATCTTTATTTTATAAATTATGGGTTTACTATTATTAACACCTTCTGCTAGGAATTCCAGAAGTTTTTTTGGGGCGAAACGCGGCTGTATTGGAGTGAAATTTCATCTATTTATAACGTCTTCCGTTATTTTAGTATTCTAAAAATACACGGCAGTAAGCTGTACTGAGGGGTTCCGAGTTGAAAGAATGTCGATACTTTTCCAAGTGTTACCTATAAGCTGAAATGCATCAGCTAAAAGAGACCGTTGTAATCTGTTTTGCGTCATACACTAGTTATTACGGGTTATGACGTACTAGCAGTGCGGTAAAATATGACAGAAATATGTACTGTCATTACACTCGTTTCTTGCCGAATGTCAAGTGTATGACTGACATTCTCATCACAAATAATATTTCCATTGAAAGAAAAAGAACAAATGCAAAGATCCTAATGACAGCCTTTTTTGCTTGCGCTGACAGGAACGGATCAGGGTCTTCCAAAGTGAGAAAGAAAAGAAAGTGAAGGAACCTTTTTAAAGAAACGCAAAATAATGATCTTCCATCACCGTTACAACTACAGAAAACGGATAGATTTGCCAGAAAGGTTTGATAGAGTAGTCACATAAATTAAAATAGCTGATAAATGCAGAAAAGCCGCATTTTAACGAAGATAAAATAAATCACCAGCTGCTCTAAAAGGCCTGTAAAAGAATGAGACGTGATCTGTTTCATAGTTGTTCAAACTAAGATATGATTTTACACTTTTAAAGAGATGAAACATGGGTAGGCTGAATGCTATCATATGCATAACAATAGTATTGACACATTCTAGTTTTCAATCCGTCACTGAGATTCTACCGTTTGTATTACGCAGGGTACTGATGAGTATGAAATTATAATTTTCATATTCGGACTTCCGCCTTCTCGTTGTCTGAGATCTACGGAAAAAGCTGTTGTAGTCATATGTTACACTGATACATTACAATAAGTAAGTAAGTATATTTTTTAGGTTCTTTCTTCCGTCGTATTCTTATACAAACTGTATGCGATTATTTTTTACGGTCGACTACGCCCGCACGGCGTGAAGTACATTATTCAATTATGCAACTCTGCCTATTATTGGAGTTACTGGTTCACTTCTTCTGCGAATATTATTATTTTTTCCACGACGACGTATCAGCCAATTATGTGCATGCTTAAGAACGTCCCAACATATTTCGATTGTCACTCGGTTCTAGTGCATCTCCTATTGTGCTGCTTGTTTATTTATGCTTGTTATCCGGAAGTTCTTCGGATTTTAGGAAAGTTTTTTTTTATTTCCAATCAAGCTCGCTCCAGATGCTGAATCCTACCATAATTAAATACTCTATTTCGGAATTTGCATTTATATTTCCTCAGGGTCAAACAAATACGCGAATGTTTTTCTATTCAGCGAATAAATAAATCGATAATGCCGTGGCTCCATCGGATTTTTATGTCTATTCTCAAACATTATCATCCTTCCTATTGGCACCCACACCCCGCCTTCAATAGTTGAGGTAAAAGCAGCTTTTCCCCACTTCTGCATTGTTCCTGTCTCACTACTGAGTCATACGCACCAGCCAGCAAACGCTTCTCCTCTTTCTGAATCGGATCTCCGGTTTTAATCTCTTTCTTCTGTCTTTTCGATTTTCATCAAAGTCTGGCTCACTTTAGCAAAATAAAATGAATGCACTTCTATTCGTAATTCTGCTTGTAGTTTATGATGTCACAACATGGCATACTGACGACATCAGACTTGTAAATTGTCAACGCTACAAGTAGCTATTCACATGGCATACTCTTCTGAGAAGAACCGGCACTTCTGGCTTTTCGTGATCTGCTCGCAGTCTGAAACAAGCTCCTTTGGCCCGCATGCCAATATCCATTTGTTGGCGTAGTCTATTGTTTGGGCTAAGTTCGGTCTTAAAATACTCTCGAGGTCCGGACGGCCGATATACTTCACATTATTCTCTTCAGACTGCTTTTTGCCATTCCTTCCAGAGGCCGTGTTACTGACATCTGTGCCATTCAATGATTGTAGCTCTAAGTCACTGCTGCTGTTTGGAGCCATTGCAATAGAAGCACTTGCAGATTCGAGTGTTGGATCCTCACCCAATGAAGCACCTTGCTGGTCTTGATCACCGGAACCTCTCGTAACAAACACTTCAATACCGGTTATACCGAGTTCTCTCAAAATATACAAGTCCTCATCCTTAGGGGTGATCCACACAAGCTTTAACTTCAAGTCGGTAGACCCGATTGCCAGTTTTCTTTTGAAATATGTGAAAATTGGAATACCGAACGAAATTCCAGACCCTCCACACACGATGTTCACATTTTCGGCAGTATTGAAAAACATTTCCGGTAGGGAAGACTCGAAATACGGCTGTATTGTGTATGTTTCACCGAGTATAATCTTAAATTTACTCTCTTTCAAAAGAAGACTCATGTAGTTCCCCGAAGAATCGCATTCTCCAGTGATAGTATATGGATGTGAAGGACCCAGCCAGAACACCGAAGATCTTAAGCCTGGCGCCAATCGGCAATGGCTACCGCTGGTAATGAAATCTGGAAGGAGCTTACGTGGAACATGAACAATCTTGAGATCTGACCCATCATGTTCCACAACATTATCGATGGTTATTGTCCGAATACTTCTGAACTTGATAACCTGCTGATAGGCAATCATGAGAATGTCAATAACGGCAATTGGGAAGACCCCTGGTCTTGCATGTAGTATGATTCCAAATATAAAGAGGTAAACAGTAATATTGTGGATAACATAGAAGTACCGGTAGAGCCTATGTCTAATTGGACCCCAGTTGACCACTGCTAGGACTACACAAAAGAGAAATATAACGTAGCCTAAAAAGTTGAGAGCCCGGAATATCTTGTACGACTCAGAGGTTCCCCATTTGATCAAATAGCCGACTCCGTGTGCTAAAGCAAAAAGAACAACTGTTCGCGATGTCCACAGATGCAACTTCAGAGTATCCAAGTAGTTATCAAGGTGAAAGGGGCATGGTCTTAAGCTAAGAAATATAGAAAGTGGAGTGAGTGAATAAGATATTCTGCCAAATCGCTTGATATGAACATTGAAGTGTTCAGTGTTGAGATTAAAGAACTCCACAACGATGCTTACTAGGAATAGAATAACTGCATAATATGCGACTGGAATATCCACTAGCCCAAGTTTCGAAGTTGATCGCCTGGAATTTTCCCATGCACGCTTATGATAGAATAAAGCAACTTCTCTGTATGCTATGTAAAGAACAGATAGCCCTATGATGACATATCCGTACTTAATGTTGACCTTATGCAAATGACCGTGTCGTTTGACGAGCGAGGTAACTTCAACCATTTTAGATCTAATCGTTCTGCTTCCTTTTCACCGAATAATTCCTTTATTCAGGCGGATGATGTTGAATTGTCGAATAGATTATAGCATGGCTTAGAAGTTTTAACAGCCAATCAACAGCCGATCGAACATTATTCAGCCCCTCGGGAAAAAAAAAATAATTGAATGAAAATAGAAGTAAAACCGAGAACTCCAACCGATCTGCTTAAGTTAACCCCCTGAGATGCTTGGGAGCACCAGAATAGTGAAGTAAAATGAATGTTCAGAAATCTCTATGGGTTTTTAATAGTATGCATATACGAAATTTATTCATGCCAAGGTTTGTAAAGGTATTTTTACATCTGCCCTATGACCTTTCTGGGGAAATCTGACTTTAACTAAACCCGAGATGTTCCTTGTTAGGCGTAAATTTCTCTTTTGATTTGCCAACCCTATTTTGACCCGCGACATCAACTGTGATACGGTAAGGATAAAAATATTTTTTCGAAGGGATTGTGCTTCCAAAAAAATATATATATGTATCTTGTAGTTCTTTTGTGTCTCCAAAGGTGTAAAAAGCACCCTTAAATTAGACTTTAATTGAACTTTGATGAATTTAGTTTTTTGGTTTAATCTTGATACATATTTGTCACCCCAAGAGAAGATTTCTGCTCAAGATGAAGAAGTACCTTAAATTACTTTTCCCCTTAATATGTCTCCTCCTTACAATGCCGGTACATCCAACCAGCACAAAAACACCAAGCAGTGTGCCTGCATCGTTTCTTTGGTGTGTAAACTCATTTGCTCATAAGATGCCAAAAAAACTAAATGATTACGAAGGGATCTGCGCTCAAAGGGATCCTTTTTTAAAATGTTTGGTGGATAAATGTGAGTATGGAAACTATCTTTCTGCCAGAGATCACTTCTTAGGCACATGTATAAACATGGTGCCAAAATTGGTTAATGATAAAAGATATAAATTCTTTCGTCAGTTTTCTAAAGGCCATAGAGATTTTTGGAATGAGGAAACCAGAGGCAGAAAGGATGCGATCAGGGGTTATTACAAGCTAAAGGATTCTGTTAGATATTATTCTAATAGCTCCAACACAGACAATGATGTTCAATACGGAGAACCAAATGTAACCTCAAGTTTATTGACGGGCAATAATGGGGTGGCACAAGCTTACGGTGATTCGTTACTTGAAAGGAGAAGGTTCGAAAACAGAGTGCCTCCGTATTCGCCCGAGGATGAAAATGATGACGAGAAAGGGAATGACGATAAGGAAAATGAAGAGGAAGAAAATGAAAACTGTGATGAAGAAATCGAGCAGCAAAAAATGATAACAGCCGATCCTATCTCAGGAGTCGAAACATACGAGCCAAATAAAGAAATACCAGTTAATACAAAGAAGGGATTTGAACAGAAGATCGGTATAAAATCCGAGAAAAACGGTAATTCCATCATTTCTTTCAACTTTGATGATGGGGAGAATCAACAGGATGAGGACACGGCAGAATTCAAAGGTCCAGGTGCTAAATTAACAAAAGATGAGGAGCAAAAGCTCGACGAGCTTTTTGGCACTGAGCCAAAAGTGGCTCCACGAAAGAAGATAAGACGTAGAAAGAAAGGACATGCCTTCAAGCTTAGGAATAAGAAGAAGAAAATTTACAAGTCGCAAAGGGAAAGAAAATACAAAATGAGGGATGTCGAGAAGAATTCGGGAGGCCCCTTGGCCCAGGCAAAGAGAATGCTATTTGGCTAAGAATGAAAAGGTACTGATATTGAGAATGGTAGATCTGATTCAGCATTATTAGTAAACAAACGCAGGCCACCACAGCTATATATATAAAGAAATCACGAGCAAATAAGTAAACACTAATCGGAGATATTCAAATTAATTAATATGGGTATGACGACTTACCCGGAGGCAGTGTCAGGGTGCGTATCCTGAGGTAGATGAGGCATAATCAAGTCATCAACAAATATAGGGCTCATTTCGGCATTCTGGTGGACTGTGGATACACTTTCTCTCCTCCTCATCTGTGATGATGGCGAAGCTATCGTAGGTTCAAAATCAGGAATGCATTCTGAAGGAGGCTCGCTGTAAAAACGCCTTGAGCGAGATGATCCCTGTTGATTATTATTGGATTCATTACCACCAGCAGTCTCGTTCGGATACTCAAGAGAATCCAAATGTATATCAACACCTTCCATGCGTGTGGTGAGATTCATACTCATACTTCTTACAATCTTCCTTCCGTGTCTGGTAGCCCGACATCTTTTGCATGACTTGAAACCTTGATCTGCACCGCTTAAAAGCCTTCCACACTTATTGCACATGCCCGTTTGTCTCCTGATCTCCCTGATTAACTTCTCCTTCTTCCGGCACTTACTACAAACTTTGTACTTGCCCGATAAATCATCATTAGGACCAGAACAATGAACACACTTGCCCTCAGTCGCCCTTCTGTGCTTTCTTAGTCGAAGGGCACTGCGGCATTGTCGGCATTGGACATAATTGGTTTCTTCTAAACCTAGTTGAGCTCCACATCTCCGACACAACCCCACTTTGTTTCGAATTTTCAACTGCCACCTTTTAGATCTTCCTCTTTGAAGTTTCCGGCAGTGCATGCAGTTTCGATAACTTCTGGTGCCCATCTGTGCAAATGTCTTCTTACACCGGTTACATACACCGGTTGGATACTTTGACAGGTTCTCCGAAAACATATCTGCCTCCTCTTCCTTCACACGTTCCTTCACCGACTTTCTTTTTCTGTGCAACTTCTTACCGTCTGGCTTCAATTTCTTCACCAGACTGGCCTCATCAGCACATCCTTCCACCAACAACGACTCTTTGAGATCTGCCCTTGGCCCTGTTGCCGCCTTTATCTCACCTCCTAATTCCAAAGACGATGATTCAGGAACAGAGAAGTTCCGGCCGATGGCCATCGAATCCATACTATTCAAGTTTGTGTAGGAACTAGAAAACGCATTTCGTATGTTGTTGATGCTATCGTTAATGCTCAAATCAGCATCTTCGGATTCAAAGGTGTCCGGCAAACTGAAACTGCTGGGACTGTTTGCATTTTCGTTTCTACGTGTGAGTTCGTCAGTTGATGTCTGAGGGAAGTAGAGTGGCGCATCAGCACTATACTGTGGCTGGGCTAGATCAAGCTGATACTTCATCGGTAGGTTCGAAAACAGTTCGTCCTGCTTGTTGTACGGGATAAGATCGAACTGTAAAGATGGATCTAGCTGATACTTCTCTTGAATAACATTATCCGGAAACATCTGTGAGTACTGCCTTGAATCTTGTTGATCGTGAGACTGGTCTGATGACTGCTGCTGAAGAACATGCTGATTTTGCTGTTGATTCTGCTGTTGACTTTGTTGATGATTGAGTCTTTTCTGTTGCCGAAACTGCTGCCGAAATTGTTGATCCATCTGCCGATATTGATTTTGATCTTGTTGGCGATACTGTACATTCTGCTGATGATATTGTTGTTGATTCTGTTGATTTTGTTGATGATATTGCTGTTGGTTCTGCTGCTGATTCTGTTGAATCTGTTGCTGAATCCACTGCTTGTTCCGTTGCTGAATCCATTTCCGATTCTGCTGCTTGCTTAGCTCTTGCAGACGCCCTTCAAAAAATGGGTCATCATTAGCCTCACCAGTATTCTGCAGTGAATCCATCTTTGCTTGAAAAAAACAAAAAGCTGCTTAGTTGTAGTTAATTAAATAATATTGCAGGACTTCAAATATAGGCCCGCGTTCATACTATATATTGGTCATCTAGTTACTTAGTAAGCACGGTTTGAGATCTCTTAGAAGTGTGTACCTGAAAAGATCGAACAATTCTGATTGACAAAATATGGATGTCCCCTTTACAGAAAACAATAGGCCTCGGCTTTTGCTGACACCCCTTCCCCGCTAACGAAACGATATTCACTCGAATGGTAGCCTATATAGTGAAAGATAAACATATACATTCCGAAATCTGCGGTTAGTCGTGAATATTACATATTGCACGTTTTTTTTATTTTTTATTTTATTTTTTATTTTTTTTTATATTATCTCTACTCATTTGAACACACATCATAGTTTAAAGGGTACCACACTTATATGTCCAATGTACCTGTGAACACAATTGATTAGTAATTTCTGTGACAAAGCGCGATGACCTCCAAATTTAACTCTGTTATCTTGGATATAGAAGGGACAATATGTCCCGTTTCGTTTGTCAAGGATACACTATTCCCATACTTCCTGGAGCACTTAGAGGAGTATCTCTCAAAGATTGAATTTCCATTGGGCAACACCACAAGCAATTTGCAGAATGCAGAATTGGCTGGGATCCTTGATAAGTTTCCAACTGAATATTCTTGTGGCAAAGCCACACTTGAGAAGTATATCAGGGAATTAGTTAAGAATGATGTGAAAGACCCGGTTTTAAAGGAGTTGCAAGGATATGTGTGGAAAACGGGATACAATTCAGGGGAAATTCTTGCCCCATTGTATGACGATGCGATTGAAGCAATAAAGCATTGGTCGGTTACACTTTCGGGGGGATTATATATTTATTCCTCCGGTTCAATTGAAGCACAGAAGCTTCTACTCTCACATGTGAAAATTTCCAAAAGTGGGCATCCGCTAAATGTGGCAAACTTGAATGGACTTCTTTCTGGATACTTTGATACAACAAATGCAGGAAGCAAAATTCAGATCGCTAGTTACAGGAGGATACTTCAAAAGATAGGATATGGTTTGGAGACGGAATCGCAACTCAAGTACTCCAGTGTTTTGTTTTTAAGTGACAACCCGGCAGAGGTTGAGGCAGCTATTCAGGCTGGTATGACAAGCTATTTGGTGTACAGAGCAGGCAACCGAGAAATACCGCATGAAATACAGCAAAGAGTTAAAGTGATTACAAATTTTGCGCAGCTATTTTGAACATCTGCAATTCAGAATTGTACGATGAATAGCAATAACATACAGCAAAGACTTGAAATATATTGGAGTAAAAGAGATTAAAACTTAAGATAAAGAGAGACGACAATATAAAAGCAGGAAAGAACAGTAACTAAAAGCATAACCTTCGTAGAAATAGATACACGTGCAGCAAAAGCAAAGATAGCTCACTAATCAGCATGATCACTGAACAATAAATTGGCTGCCATCTCCTCGTTTTTATCACAGGCAAAGTAAACTTGTATGACCAGACTACGGTCGAATCCAAGCTCACATAATCTATTTATTGCCGCATTTTCCTCAGGTGTGACCTCAATACGAGGAACATTGGCCTCCTCTCCATCTTCAGCATCATCAACTTCTCCGCTTCCCTCTAAGTACTCCTTAGGGATGCCCAAACTCTCAGCTAGGGCATCTTGGTCTCCACTGGTGATATATCTCATAAATGCCTCAGGGTTTCTTTGTATAACCTCTGCAAGCTGCGGATTCGATTCTGCCATCTGCTGGAGAACAATCTCGGCCATCTCCGGCCTCTGCTGAAGAAGCTCTCGCAGAGATCCCATGTAATCACCCTCTTGTGAATTTTCGCCTGTATTTTGTCCCTGGGCCGCAGCAGCGGCTCTTTCAAACAAATTCTGCGAATTTGGATTGGCCGGCGTTTGTGCTGTCGTTGCTGTGGCATTTGTATTTTCAACATTCTCAGCTATTTTCACTGGTTCTTCGCTTTTTCCTGAAGATCCAGCCTCTGTATTTCCTTCAGAAGCATTCTTGGGAGCAGTTGCCTGCTCTTCATCCACAGCACCTGTAGATTTCTCGGCTGCAGCCTCAGCTGATGGTTCAGCTGCTGGTGCAGGTGGTGCAGGTGCCGATGCTTGATGATGGCTTTCTGGAATTCCGTTTAAAAGATACTCAACGGCTCTATCCGGATTGTTGAATGCCGCAGTCAACGCTCTTTCGACCTGCTCTCTTTCAAAACCCATGCCCATTATATTCTGAACAGCAGTCTGCCTTGCTCGGCCAATGGCAAACGTAGATTCTGTAAATTCTTCTGCCCCCGTAGAAGATTCCTGGTTTTCTGCCGGTATTTGTGCTGGTAGCGATGCTGCGTTTGAAGTTGATGATGATTCAACTGCTGCATTTTCAGATGAGGTCTCGGCTTTACCAGCTGCAGCTTGTGCTTCAGGCTTGGGCTCAGGCTTTGACTTCTGCTTTCTTAACTTGCTCTTCATGAATATGATCTGATCTCCATCCTTGACGTTGAAAAACTCGAATGTTTTGTCATCCTTGAGGATTTTTCCAGAATACACAAACTTCAGCTGACCTGGCTGGCAGTCCTGTGCAGCAGAAAGCTTTTCCTTACCGGACAAAATGCTATCAGAAGGTTCTACTTCTATGGGGAATTTTTCCTTCTTGAAATTCTTAAAAATGACCTTCATCTTTTATAAATGCGTGAAAACACAAAGCGTCGTACAGACCCTAAACAAAAAAGGGCTTCAACTATTCAGAGGATCTATTATAAGGGCTTGAAAGTTCCTTGAAAATACATCTGTCTTCAGATATATCGGTAAGAGGCGAATTTAAGTTAAAGCGAGGAAATGGGAAAAACTCTCTTGGATCAGTATTCTCTCTCATTTGCATCTCAAGTTTTATTTTATTTCACCGAACACACTTTTTTTTTTTTTTTTTTTTTTCTGATGAGGGGACGGGGACGAACTTGCGTTGCGGGTCCTTTGCAATCGACTTAAATACCTTACTCCATTTAATGCGTCGATCGACGAGCAGATTAAATATTTTCACGGTAAAGTCTTGCTCAGTTTATCTTTCACTGTTGAATACCTGATACGAATGAACCTGTAAGTTTTAAAAGAACATTTATCTGTTTACCATTATTCAAAAGAATCACAAGAATATGATAGCCTCAAATGACAGGCCTAAATTGGGCTGTATTTCACGATATTCCATGTGGTTAACCCTACAAAAAGAAGTTGAAAGCGAACCTGAAGACTTTTCAAAATGGACCAAGCTTATAGATGAGATAGAACAGCAGGTTGCTCAGAATACAAATGAGATCAGCTCTAGCCATGATGTAAAGAAAGTGATTCACTATGATTTTGACAGGCTTCTCGGTAGATATCCATTTCTAAGCCAAGTTTGGAAACAATATGTCACCATTGAGTACACATTATCTGGACTTGAGTCGTCTGCAAAGGTGTTAGAGAGAGCTGTGAAAGCTTTCCCACAGTCTTTAGATTTATGGCTTGATTACATAAATATCAACATAACAAACAAACTTCTGCCAGCTGATGGGATCAGATCGCTATTTCAGAAAGCATTGAAATTGGTCGGTAGGCAGTTTATGGCTCATCCTATCTGGGATCTATACATTGAATGGGAAGAACAAAATTCGGGTCACAATTCAAATGAATACTTGAACATATATTTACAAATAATATGGATCCCATTATACGAATATGCAAGATATTTTGAAGCATTTACTGATCTACGTTCACATTTTACAATCAGAGATCTTATACCGGAAAACACGAGTAATACCGTGCTTTCTAATGTTTTGGATCAGTTAAAAATAAACGGTACAAATTGGGATGAGTTGGACGATGAGAAATTGCAGACATTGATTGATACATACTTTAAAGCAATTTTTGCAAGAACTCAAAAGGGCACAAACGAAAGATGGAAGTACGAAAGTGCTATAACACGATTACAATTTGAACCAAAACCTGTGTCAGATGAAGATTTTAAATGCTGGGCGGACTATCTAGATTTCGAAGAGAAAAATGGTGATATTGAACAGATAATCTGCCTTTACGAGCGTTGCTTGATAACAGAATGCCAGTACCAAAGTGTATGGATGAGATATATCCGCTTTTTGATACAAAACACAACCAACGAAGACAAAGTCTTACAATGCTTCAATAATGCAATAAATCGATTCCTGTTAAAAACAGATCTCAAAATCAGATATATGTTCTCCAAGTATTATGAGCTAAAACTGCATGATACTGAAAAGGCTGAAAATATCTTACTTGAAGTGGTGAAGCAAAATCCAGCTGAATATGAGCCTGTGGGACGGATTTTCAGGTTGATATATAGGCACGCAAATGATAAAGACATAATAATAAAGGATGCTCTTGCATGCGTGATGAACATCCATTTGGATATGACCAAAAAAGATAACATATCTAATCCAAGAAAAAAAAGAAGAGTGGATGCTTCTGTTACAGAAATAAAATCAGCTAAATTGGCAAACCTTACGCATATTTTGAATTTCAAAAACTGCTCACAGTTGGTGGTAGAAGTCGGAAAGATATATTGGCTTGATCGCCACTCCATCAAGGAGACACGTGAAGTATTGATCAAGTTCTTCAACTTCCGTATTATGCGTTCAAGTGAACCGTATTGGCTTTTTTTCGTCAAGTTTGAAATGTGCGAAGGAAACACACACAACTTGACAAACATAGTGAACTACATCAAATTTTATAGCGAGATGTCAATAACTGTTACTAACACAATATTATCTGAGTACAACAGTTACATGCTGAAAAATGGAACTACTGAGCAAATATCAAATATATCCCGCGAGCTTATCAGAAATACCTTAGAATGTGATATGGAATCATCAACAGCAATGAAGCATTTCTTAAAAGCTCGTTTGGATCGTGACTTGAATGAAAAGGCTGTCAATAAGCGGTTGATTTCTGAAAATGGTCATCCTTCGGGAGTTGCGGAGGCCAGACCTCTAATTTCCAACCAAATTGATTACGAACTTGGAATTTCAGAACTAGGAACAGCACCGATTCCAAGATTTAGTCAAGTTGAACGTGCAAATGCTACGGTACGGTTTGCACACCAGGATGAATGAAGTATTCTATAGAATATAGAGAATGTAATTTTAGGAAGTAACGTAAATAAAAAAAGCGAAGAAAAATCGAACAAAAATTGAGACTCAAATAGTATCCGTTTCCCTACCAATAACCTTAAGATCATGCCTGATCATAGCTTTGTCCGTGCACCGGCTATCACCATACACCTCCATTATAGTCAATTTAGGTGCTATTCTCGACCAAATGGCAAGAACAGAATCATCCACAGATCTGACAAATCCGATATCCAGAGATGTGAGGAGAGGAAAGCGCGTACCCCTTGATAATTTCAGAAATAGTTTCTTTGTTATCAGCTTGACGGAATTTAAAGTCAACTCCACCAATGTCCGGCAGCTGTGATTTAATGCTGTATATAAGGACATATCAGTCAATTGCAAACACCGGGTGAGGTTTAGATCCATTAAGCCACCATTTATAGACCAATCACTGAAAAGTTGTGTGATGCCATTATCAGTAATTAATTGCAACTGCTGAAGAGAGAGCTTAGTGAGAACAGGACAGAATGGTTTTATTCCTGAAATCAAGAACTGATCAGTCAAACCCGAGCATCCATCCAATATAAGGGTCTCAATATGATCGCCATTCGTGGCAAGAAGATTCACTATCATATCATCGTCTATAAGATCCTTTGTGTGGGGATATGATATCTCTAAATACCTAATGTTGTGAAGGTAATGTGGTAGCAGATCATAAACAGGCTTTGAATCAAGTCCATCAAGACGATTTAACGTCAATTTCTCAAGATTTGAACCAGCATTATCAAGAAGAGCGATAAGAGAATCAGAAGTAAATCTGTGAGTGTTCCTAAGATGAAAAGCTTTTAAATTCTTACCGACTGGACTGTCAAAAAACTCCTGCCAAACGGCATTATTGATCAAAAACGGTCCGTTTAAAGACAAAGACCGAAGATTTGAGCACTTCTGTCCGTAATAAAGCAAATTATCTTTATGTAGCTGACCACACATATTCAGCGTTAGAGATTCAAGTTTGGGGCAGTATGAAGGTATCTTATCCAAGGCACCCTTGTCAATCCTGGAGCAATCCCAGAACTCGAGGTCTTTGAGAGAAGGATCTAAAAAGAGTTCCATAGTCTTGCTATTGAGAGATCTGTTCTTTGCCAATATACGACTTATCCTCTTTTTGTTTCTCAAACCAATGTCTCCCAAAACGCTCACATCATCGATATTATCTGTAATGATCTTTATGCAGAAATCCTGTAGAGTTGGAAGCCTATAAGTCTGTTTATCAAGTAAAGCAGCAGCCACCAATTTTCTCTTTTTTCTTGCATCTATTTCTTTCCGTCTGGCTAATCGTTCTTGCCTAATTGCCATTTTTGTACACGAAGGGCATAAATATCCAACTCTTCCGTACTTTTCCATCTTCTTCGAGTATACAGATATGATAAACTCCTTATCACACTCTAGGCAATAGTTCTTTCCCACATCTCCATCGATGTTATTGTTTCCGTTTTCGGCACCAACACCATTTGGAAAATCATCATCATTATCACCACTTTCTGCCCTTCTTCTCTTTCGTCTCGCTTTTTCTCTAATCATTGCAATTTCTTCATTATCCTCATCGCCTTCAAACACTTCCTCATCGGAATCAAGTTCATTTTCCGGCAATTCAACTTCCACCGATTGTGTATTTGTGCTACTTTCTTGATCATTCTCATTCTGTTCGGCCGAAATCTGTCTCCCCCTTTCTAACATTTCCTGTTCTCTTCTCACATTTTCTTCATATCTTAGCCTGACTGACTCGGCACTAATACCCTGCTCTCGAAGAAATGACGTAAGAGCACTACTAGGTCCTTTCACACCTCCATCATCATTTAGTCTACTTGTTCTAGTTTGTCTTCTTCTCGGCATCTTGCTATGTGCTTGATCCTAAATAGCTAGTATTATGGAAATACCATACAGTAATGACAATGAATAGATCCGATGAGAGAGATCCAATAAAGCAATGAAAAAAAAAAAAAAAAAATTCTCGCCGGTTCTTCTCATCATATCTATTATCAAGCATACAATTAACGCCCAGAGTGTATACATTATAGCGAAACCCATTTATTTAAACATATCCAAATTAAATAATAAAAGCAGAGAAAATCAAGGAAAACCCACTGAGTTATTTCTTATACGGAGGCGGCGCACCTCCATCCCTCAGGTAAAATATCGATTCCGATCTTGCAGTGAAAACCTTACTCTTTTTATCATGCTTGCAAGCATTTGATAGTGTCATGTCGAATACAGCACTGGACCGGCACAGAAAAATATTACCAACACGTCCATAAACCATTGCAGGCTGTGCAAAATAGCAGAGCATCGGGGAAGTGGTGGCTCTTTGAAAATCCGATAATGATAAATTAATCTCATAAACACCGGCTTCTTTATTGAATTGGAAATCCTTGACATCAAAAGAAAGTGATCCTTCCTTGAACCGCAGAGCCATCAATGGCTGCATGTTTTGCGTTGTATAAGCCTTGCCACAAACGTTCATATCGACCTGATAAAAGTCAGACAACTTTAATTCATTAACATTAAACTTTCCTAATCCCGTGCTTTGTCCGTTAAAAGCAAAATCGGTCCCGAGCTCACCATCAGCATCTACTTTAAACTTCAGGCCCACGGCATTGGTAAAAGGACCTAGTATATTAATCGCATTTGGAACACTAAACACACATGATATCTCAACATCCTGAGCCAATTGATCGTACACTCCTTTCCGATAATTCTCATTCCACAAGCCGAGTATGCGTTTGGTGTACCTATGCGATTTCTGTATTGGACTTGGAACAAGCATCTTCTTTGAGCGATCATACACGAAATCTTTCACTTTCGACTTGAATTTGTTGCTTATAACGTAATTCTTCATACCAATAGGACCATCGATCTTTGTTTCCGGTGCACCCTGATAGGCCAACAAGCTTGGCCATTCCAGCTGCTGATAGCTTGAACCATTTGGGCCCTGATATTGTATTTGTACATAAACACTGTAGACAACAGCAATTGATGCCTGATTATCACCTGTTCCACCAATGTTGGAACAGCTACTAGGGAGATATGTTGTCTCAAATGGGAAATGATAGTGAAACGATTGGTTCATGACTGTTCCCTTCTTGACAAGTCCGCCAATTACAGCATTTTGAGCACCTGGATCGGCATTTAAATCCTGTTGCTGTTCAAAGAGTTTATACGTGTCTGTAATTGTGTGCCGTTGCGTAGTTTGTGTATTTAAAAAATCCCCCGCCGAAACCTCAGTGGCTTCAAAGAAATATCCATCAACAGTACCCTTAAATCCGTACTTAATTCCGGTAACATTATGAACGTCTTTCATGACTCTCACATTCAGAGAGCCGGTCACGTCCGGATAAAAGGGACCGAAGCATCTATATGGAGATGATTCGAAGTTAAACGAGACGTCTAAGTCTTTATACTGCAAACCAAAAAATCCACCCATTATCACTCACCCCTGAATGTTTTAGAAGATAGGCATTCAAAATGATCAGAGGATGAATATGCAAGTGACCAAGTCGTAATTGCGAGAACACTGCCGTAATCAGAATTTATGTGTAAATTCCGCCAACTGCGAAAGTGTTAAGAGTGCGACATCCCGACACCAAACTGTACCACTTCCACAACCAGGTGTGGGAAGTCAATACTATGTACACTATATTCAGGCAGATAACTTGGGGAAAACAGCCGGAGCAAGTTGTGAAAAAAAAATATTTTGAAAGCGAAGAATGCGGGGTTCTGAAATTCATGCCATTTCTGTTTACAGGTTTCCTGCTATTATGATTAGCCAAAATGATGCATAAAAAGTATTCTAGAATGACGATTAAAGGGATAAACCTGTGATAAACGGAAGACAATGCTAAATCCTTCTACATTACAAGCAAACTCCGAGCCACAATAGGTATGCCTTAGCCTGTGAAATAATAAGTATTAAAGCTGAAAGCATGTAGCTGGCTTCCATCCCTTATTTTTCATTGTGATGAGATGGATACGCTGGTTGGAGAAAAATTAAAGGGAAAAATGTAAAAAAAAAAAAAAAAAAAAATTCCAGATCTATAATAAAATTGGACGCACCGGATTACCGATCTACACCTATCAGCGAGATTCACTAATAGGGAAGTTCAATAGCAAGCTTGCCGTTTAAAGGTATGCAAGAGAAATGGAGATAACCGAAGTGATCATTCTGTTGGAGTGACACAAATCCCGCTAACTTTTCTTTTCATCGGTTATTCCTTCTTTGAGAAGCCGGACATAACCATATGTCTTTTTGCTTTTGGTGATTGTCAGAATTGTAGTGTCTCTCACTTAGTCTCACACAATTGTAGCAAGAACTCAATTAGGGTAGCTCAAAATAACAGATAAGATAACGCGAACTTGATTTGAGGACAAAATATCTGTCCCTAGATTTTTTCCCTGCGAAGCGAAATCAAAATTGTCACACCTATTGTTCTGGAAGTGATTTCGGAACTTTTTTCTTGAGCATAAAACAATAGATTCAGATCGACAGGAGAAGAATATGCAGCAATGAAATATTTAGGTGGACAGATGGAATTTTGAATCAATCGAAAAATTCTCAAAGGTGTTTATTTATAAACGCCATAAATGAATGATCCCTTTTCCTTCATTTTGCTGTACATTTTAAATGAGCACGATCTATTATCAGCTTGCATATTTCATTTTCAAGCCGTTCTATCAATGCTTACCAAAGTGTGATCATCGGTAGTTTCTTGTCATTTGGAAAGCAGGTGTTCATGTTCATGAAGAAGTTGATTAATCCTAAACAGATCATCGACCAAGTGTATTCCCGTCATGGTGCATTCCGCCTTTACTTTGTGGCATTTGTGCTATCAGTAATTTCGTGTTTGTCACTAGGAATCCTACAGCTATTTTCTGTTTTTTCAGGCCCATTTGAAGATATTCTCGGCTACTCACAGCCAGTAATCAATCGGATTATCATCTGTCAGACGGCAGGATTGAGCTTGTTCACACCACTATGTGGATATATTGCCGATGCGAAAGGTATCTGGATCTTGTGCATGATGGCATTGGGTGGCTATCTAGTTGGCTTTAATATTGTGTTAGAAGTTGTCAGATATCAATTGGATCACCGTCTCATGTATCTGGCATTTCTCATATTGGGCTGTTCGCATTCATCACTTTTATTCTCATCACTTCTAAACTCTGCGAAAGCCTTTGGAAAGTATTACAAGACCCTTTCCATTAGCACTCCGAACATGATGGTCGCATTTTCCAGCTTTTTGCAAATTCATATACTTGGGTATATGTTTAAAAACACACAGCATCCAACAGAAAACTTCATAGGGATATTAAACTTCTTCTTTTACTCGTTGCTTTCTTCCACAGTAATATCGCTCATTGCCTGCATTTTAACTGATTTAGTTGTCAGCAGAGAGGAGGAGGAAGGTGTGAGTGAGGAAGAAGAGCAATTTAGCAATTTTGCAGCTTCCCCCCTCCTAACTGGAGCTGGTGCAGTTATTCATTCACCAACTGGATCGATTATTGGATCACCAAGATCATGGTACGTGACAGAACAACCTCCTATTCTCAGTCTTGATGATGAAATTTCAATGCTTTCTTCAGAAACATCTGAGCATTTAACGGCTGCCGATATATACCGTTCAGATCTAAGCTACTCAACTAAGATTGGACTATTTTTCAGGGATTACTTAATGTATCCTTTAATATGCTGTTGTCTTATGTCTATCGGAGCCACAGAATTTTTTGTGGCTAATATCGGATCTATTATCAAGAGTCTGAAGAATAGTGACTTGGAAGGTCCACTTCAGGTTTTTTCAATCACCGCAACATTGACCAGATTCTTGATCATGACATTAACAGATTACATCTGTACTAAATTCTCAATTTCCAGATTGACCATCTTTCTCTCGATGGTTGTTGCATGCGGTTTATCGCACTTTTATTTATCATTGGTCCCAGTTGCCAACATACACTTTGACGTTATCGTTGTCTTTAACTCAATATTAAATTCGGCTGTTTTCACTTTATTCCCGGCCATTCTTGCATCAATATACGGACTCGACATCTTGGGAACTACATGGGGATTGTTTTCTTTTGCTGCTATAATCGGCAATCTATTTTTCAACCTACTTTTTAGTTTTGATTTTTCCACAAATTGTACTCAGACATCAACACAAGCAATTCATATATGCTCTTCCTTAACATTTTTCACAGGTGGTTGCATTTTAGTTAGTCTTGGAATTTTGCTATTTTGCTTGAAGCACAGATATATAAAAAGGGCTCCAGAATTCTTTTGACGGGGTGCTCATATTTATTTATATTAATAAATCTTCCAGGATTCTCTATAATTTTTGAAAATGTAGTATATTTTATAAACAATAGGAAGAGATCGCATGATATTTCAATTTCGCTGCTATGATTGCCTCCAGGCAGAGAAAAATTGCAAGATAAGAATCCCACAACATTACATTTCTCCCTTATCTTTTTTTTTTTTTTTAAATCATTTATTTATCCTTCCTTATTTTGATTGCATGCTTCGGATCATAACCCATGCTCCCTTCAAGTAGTATACCCTTCTTCACAAATTAAAAACCAGCACAATTATCTTGTGTATTGGTAATCCTATCTTTTTCTTTAAAAGATCCATCGTCATTTTTGAAAAAAAAATAGAGATAGATCATTGAGCAAATCACGTAAATCATGTCAGAAGTAATGACACAACAAGTATCAACAGAAACAGGCTCGTCATCCATACATTCGAACATTTCAAACGCAGGCTTTGCATATTCTCCCTTATATTCTTCTTCACATTCATCACCACATTCATCACCACATTCATCATCACATTCATCATCACATTCTTCACATTCTTCACCCCATTCTTCCGCAAATTCTTCTCCAAATTCTTCCCCACATTCAATGGCTGTATCTCATCCCAATACAGTTCCTCCATCTTTAAATGAATCCGGGGTACCAATATGGCAATCTGATGATGATATTGATCATTGTGCCCTTTGTGGGAAACCGTTTACTTTTTTTGTGAGACGACATCATTGCAGATTATGTGGCAGAATATGCTGTGCTTCATGTGCATCAAATTTCATGAGGTATTTACCAAACACTTATGTTGTTTCTCCACCATCACAAATATTCTTAGAAAGCCCTCATGTTCCACATAGGACTTGTAATGAGTGTGCTGAAGAGTTGGATATGATTAGGCATGCATTGCGAGAAGGAAGCAGTTCGATTTTGAATGATTCATCAGGAAACAGCCTACTTTCCAGAGAAAATAATTCTGCGGCAGCTTTACCCAATATGCTAATTAAGACCACACCAGAACATGTGACCACCACAGAGATGTCAAAAAGTTCTAGCCAGGTTACACTTACAAACGATGCCCAAACTGGACAAGGGTCTTCTAATCGGCCAATCCATAAACCATATTCTGGAAGCCAAACGCGTGCAAATCACAAAATCATACATGAAGATCCTACATGCCCTGTTTGCGGAAAGTTTCTAGGCTTTCTAAATGAAGCACAGAGAGAGAATCATACGAGCCAGTGTCTAGAATCGCAAGATTTTTCATGTTCTCCTCAAAGCAGACGGACATACAATCGAATGTTGGTGTCGACAATCCCGAAAGATGCAAATGTCGACAAGCTACAATTAAACGAGGACAACGAATGCATTATTTGCATGGAAGAGTTTAAGCCCGGCGATAAAATAGGGCGTCTAGAATGTCTTTGCTGCTTTCATTATAAATGTATTCGAGATTGGTTCAAGCATAAAGGACGCTGCGAGTGCCCGGTCCACATTCTCCACTATGACAGCTGACGATACATCCCTACACAGCAGAATACAAAGGTGATCTACTGATCCTTGCCGTGAAGTATTATTAACAATTGATTAGTCATAGCTTAAATGTTTGCAAAACGATGAAATATTTGAAATTTGATTATTTCACTTGAATTGAAGTGTGTGTTCTCTGATTGTGTAAGTAGCTTCCACTCCGGACACTGGCATTTATCTTAAATTTAAAATTTAAATGAGAAAGCCATGACATTTGCTACATTACATGGGCAGCATCAATAAAGAGAATAATCATTTAGCTAACTCCATCAGTTTCAGTTTTGTTCCTCCACTCTTTCACTATGTTCGATGCTCATTTCCCTGAATACCATATCGTCATTCCGCAGCTTGGTAATTTTGATTCTACATTTTCATTTTATTTTTTCGATCTTTCTTTCTCAATTCTCTTTTTTTTTTACGTTCTCTGATGGTCAGAATAAGCGCTCTAATATATTCTATAGGTTCGATTTTAATATTGTATGTGATATTGATCAGTGTGTAAGTTGTATTAGTAGTACATATTAGTAGTGAGCGCAGACAGTCGGATTGATTGATTACACGTATTTACCAAAATATTCTAAGAAAAGGTAAAATGATTAAAGGAGAGTTTTTGTTCATCCAGTCAAGAAACAGGCTAGACCGCAGATCATTCCATGCTCATTCATACATATTGCAATACTGCCAGAAAATATGGATCTTACCATATTTTTTCAGAGAGTATCAAAAATGAATTGTTCGTTTAATTTGAATGACGAAAACTAGAGAAAGACACTAGAAACTTACATTATGGTAAAAATTACAACAATACTGCTGGTTAAAATAAAATTTCCGTTTCAGGCCTAATTAATTGCATGCAAATTATTTCGCTCCACGAGGATTCAAAGGAGAAGCCGGAAGAATGGTGTGTCACAACAAGCAAAAAAACAGGGCGATAAAAATTTCAAAGGAGTATGTTCTTTTTCACTATGTTGATTTCTTTGTTTGTTTTAACCTTACGTGGTTTGGTTACCGTTTCGCACTATAAATTATTTGGCGGTGAACGGATGATTACGTAGAACCTTACAATTTTCCCCATCACGGTAATTTGGACTGAAAACAATAATGATAATAGTAATTATGAGTGCAAATTTCAACATTCCCATTTATTTTTTATTTTGTAGAACTCTGAAATGTTTTAGATACAAGATATGTCCATATTTCATATCCCATTGAGGCGCATGAAGATCTTTTCTGAGTTTAAAATTCCAAATACCGTAAACCAAATTGTAGTAAAGATTGCACTAGAAGCATACTGTTTATTACCTATGAAGGTGAAAGATGTGATACACGATATTAAAAGGGGCGGGTGGAAAGCCGAAGATCTAAAGGGTGAAAAAAAAAAAATAGCATTACGCGACGACGAAAAATAATTGATTACAGTAGCATGTAGATACACGTAAGAGGAAAAATGTGACAATGCAGAATGCAAAGTATTATTCTGAAAGCGGTTATCCGGCTTCGTGGAGCGTTGTACCTGTGGCCCAAGACATTTCAGCATGGTATTGTTTTTTTACATTCAAAAGGAGGTACCCCTGTTAGCATTATTTTTTGGCGACTTCAATCTTGGAGAAGAAACTAGATCATCTGATGGTATGATGGTTAATAATAAGCCAGTTTCGCACATTCCTTGTGCTTCGATCGTTTTTCATGTTTTGCTTTTTTTAACGTTGCTCCTCAATCGAACTCTATAATCGTTGATTCACGGACTGAGGAATCTTTGCACTCCCTGTCAGATTTATCAGATAAAAAAAAAGTACCTAACTATACCCATACAGCTTCCAGCAAGCAGCGTTGAAAAGAATACCATAGTGTTAGAATATCAAAATTTCACATAAGCACCAGATATGCCGAGAACTGCAGTTCAGCCACAGTCACTCTGGCTTGATGAGCCAGAAAGAAAGAAGAAGAGCTACTTCAAGCGCAAAATGAACAAACTCAGACACCGTTCGCAATCAGCACCAAGAAGTATAAGTGCACCTTTTGGATTCGATCACGTTGCACATATCGACTCGGATATCAGCTATGGGTTGGATAAGGCATTCCACCAAACTGATATCTCCGCTATAAAAATTCCCACACAGGATGCACAAATCAGCGTTGCCGTTTGTGACAAATACGCAAACAAGCCACTTCCACGTTCACATGAAAGCATTCCGGCAAGTACGCAGCCAGATTCTGCCTCCAAAAGAAGCTCGTTTGCAGCATATTCGTCCTATCGTACAATTCCAACATCAACATCATGCTCCCGGGACTTATCCACGGTTGCAACCCGAACATTATCAACTGATTTGCTGCGCCACACCAGTATGGCCTCCACTAGTTCGAGCATGGTTGCCAACTCACTGTTTACTCGAAGTTCAATGAGCTCTCCAAGAACATCTGCATGCTCTTCACCGATGTCTGCCGCCGGAAAACGCAGGAGTAGCAGCATTGCCTGCCATTACGTCAGGGACAGCAGCATTCCCAGTGGCTTATACAGCATTCCTCAGGAACTCGAAGCTGGCTTCGAAGATATGAGTGGATCTGCTTCTGCAGCTGTTTCCGGCAAGCATTCTAGTGGAGGAAGTGACATCAGCTGCTTGAGCCAGGTGTTGTCCGTGTATGGGGACAGCTGTTTAAATGGAGATTCACCTGCCAAATTGAAGGAGCTTGCAGAAAAACACCAGTTGAAATATGCCAACTATCTAGACATGGCGGGGGATTCGGAGGAAACAGACGATGAGACGATAACTTTGAAAAAACTTGATATCAAAGACATCCACACATTCCGTTCTAGTATCGATTCTTCCATGGGGTACGAAATGAGATGTAAAATCTTGTCTGAGTACAGGCGTGCCAACAAGTTCAAAGTGAAATCGAAGAAAAGCATGATTTTGCCTTCTCAAAAGGGTGTCTGCCTTCTTAAGGACACGAGTGAGGACAGCAATTCTTCGATGCATAGTGAAAGTTCGGACCAGAATTCTGCTTGTAGTGACAAATCTTCAGTGTCACTCAACACCAAAGAATCATCAATCCAGGACATTTTGGGAGAAATAGGCTTATGCCAGTCTGAGGAGCCCGAGTCTCGTGAAGAGCTCGACGGGGCTTTTCAAAGTCTGACTGTTTGTGACAATTGATTGATTTGTAGAGAATATTCTTATAACTGTTTACATTATGGGGCTAGTGCCAGGCAAGGGGGCAAAACATGATCATTCAACTGTTTGCCGTGGTTCAGCTTTTTCTAACGCCATTATGATTCGCCATTTTGGTACCATGTCTTAGTGCTTCTTCTTATTTTCTTAAAAACATTCTAGTCCTAATAAGAATTTTGTGGGTACTCAACTTGTAATTTGTGTGGATTAAAACAATTGTAATGTAGCGAAAAATAATGGAAAAAAAAAGATGAAGTGAAGTGCCAAATAAAAGGTGCTATCGTAATACAACATACTCTCAGCAGATTATTATTGTCGGAACACACCTTATTTTTTGTTTACTATTGCATTCCCACTCATTAAATCACTTAGCATGCTCGATCCATATAGCGCAACCAACAAAGATGACCTTCTTGATTCATATTCAGATCCTACTGTTCAACTACAACCTTGCGATAAGCTTACTGTCGAATTACTTGAATTACTAGATAGGTATCACCAAACATACAAGGCAATGACAGAAAACATGAGAGAGGCGTATTCAGATATTGAGCGTGGAAACTTTGTTGGCCTTTCATTTTCACACTTTGGAAGTGATATGTGGGATTATAGACCATCTGCTGCCAGCTTAACTATAAAACTTCAGAATAATGCTCCTACTTTGGAGAAAAGAGGGATAACCAAAACAAAAAAGAAAGCTGATAATACAAAGTTAGAGAGTACTGATTTGAAATCGGAAAATGAGGAAAAAACATCAGATCAAGTGGGGAAGGCAACAGATTTCGAACAGACATCGACAAATACTCATAATAGATATAATAAGAATACGTGTTTCACAGAGTTAACAATTTCAGAAGATGACCCACTCCCAGTTAGGGAACCATTGAAGATGTTTAACGGCGGAATAGTTCCAACAGCAATCAGAAGAGCACAAAAAGATATGAGGACTGCGATGAATTATGTACCACAAGTAAGCATACTCAAGACACAGATAGAAAAATTGTTAGATGAACTAGAAAAGAACAAGAACACAAAAGAGTGAATAAGAGCGCAACACAAACTATACATAAATGTATATATGTATATATTCATACTATTATGCGATCATGCAGATTCATTTCTCCGAATGGCATCTTCAACAAGTTTGCGGTAGTCTGCATGCAGAACAAAGTACCACTGAGTTGTTCCGATAATGAAAAGAGCCAATCCAACACCACTCCAAAGACCCAGAAGTCCCAATGGATGCGATTTTGGATATAGGAAAGCCAACACAGCACCAATCGGTATTCCGATTAAATAATACGAGATCAAATTAGCGTAACCTCCTATTTTCTGCATGCCTTGTCCACGGAGACAGCCTGCGGAAGTTGCATTCAAAGCATCAAATATTTGGATGAATGCGATTACTGGGAAGACGTGCGAAACCACCTTGATGACGCCAGCATCGTTGGAGAACCAATCAGCTATTCTGTACCTGCCGAAAAATATAAATGAGCAATTGAACAATCCCACAAATCCAGTGAAGGCGAAAACAACTTTGGCAGTAATGTGGGCCGCATCGGGAAGCTGTGCTCCAAGAAAGTTTGCAATACGTGTTGAAGCGGCAATCGAGACACCATAAGGAACTTGATACGTCAATGAGGCCATTGTTGCAACAACAGATTGAGCGGCCAAAACGGTTGTGCCAAGATAACTTGCCAAAAAGGTCAGAATCTCAAAACTGAGGAACTCAGAAACGATCATGATCAAGTTCGGAATACTCAACCAGATCAACTCGCCCCAGTTTCGGAATATCTTCTTGGGGTGGATTCCATTCCAGCATTTTCTTGGATTCATCTCACTCTTCGTATAGACAGTATACAGGAAAAGGCCAAGTGCCATTAGAGTATAATTAAATGCCACGGCCATGGGTGCTCCAATGTATCCGAATCCGAGTTTCCAGACGAACGTGTAATTCATAATTGCGTTAAGAGGTGCACAGACGAAAAGCACATATGTGGAAGCATCAAATATTCCCTGTGCTTGTAGGAACCTCTTGCCTGTTTCAAATAAAACGTAGCCTGGAATTCCAAACGACGTGACCTTGAGGTACTGTGCTGCATAATGAGCACTTTCAGGGTCAGGTAGAATTGTGAGGAGTACTCTTTCCGCATAGAGCCACCACAATGTGCACACAACAACCATAACGCAAAGAATTAGCGCGACACAACGTTGGAAGATAAGCCCGACCAATTTAAACTTGCGAGCACCGTAAGCTTGAGGAAGAAAGGTGTCCAACGACGATGCAAGACCTGCAATAACAGCAATAGCGGTCATGTTAGAGCTCATCATACCAAGTGTGACACCAGCCAAGGCCTTTGGCGAAATGTGGCCCACGGCAAACACAGAACAAACACCAAGAGAACTCTGTAAAAGAAACGTAATAATGAGCGGAATGGATGAAGTAAATATTGTTTTGAATTCGAATGCTGGCGTGGTTTGTATTTTGCCAGACCTTATAGCCTCCTGCCAGTTTTGATCTATAACAGAGGCATCCTCAGGTTCTATTTCCTGTTTCGTAGCGACCCGACTTAGGGCACCATATGAGGGAACTCGCATTATCCTTGTTGGTATAAGTTCCGATGCCTGAACACCTTCACGAGGAGTGGCAGATATCGTCGAATATCTTCTCACTGGGATTCCGTTTCTTTCAAGGAGATCCGCTTCCTCTGAAAGTATCTGCTTTGTTGTTTTCCTTCCCAGATGTCTTCCTGATGCAACAGATGTAGCAACAGATGTGGAGTGCGTTATTGGAGGTAATGTCAAGTCATTTCTTGATTGGGATTGCAATGGCTGAGAAGATTCAGCTTCAACTGCATTTGCAAGTAGTGTTCTTTGCTCTTCTTCATCTTGGGTATCTTCCTCGTTATCTTCTCCTTCTGAAGTCGAATCCATACCGTCAAGTGCATTTTCAAGTTGTGATGAGTTTCTCTCAATGAAATCCTGAGGAATAAAAAGACTTGTCCTTCCCAAAGAACCCGCAACAGACGTTGAAGCTCTCCGATGAGCTGTAGTAAAGCTGAACTTCCCTGACATGGTTTCTTTTTCTCTTTTTGCGTCTACGAATGTTCTCAACGGTCAAATTAACTATTTCAAACTATTTCAGACTATTTCAAAATTTACGGATAGTGTCCGTGAGTTCCGCCAAAAATTTCCACACGGTAAACTTGAGTGTTCAGAAGATATGCATACAGTCGCAGATGTTCTTACAAACCAAATATTTCGTGTGACAGGATTAAAATTTCACATCCAGTAAATAAACGATTTGCATCGACCGCTTTTCATCTCATTCGAGCTAAAAAATACCGACGATACGCTATTATTTATTTTTCTTCTTCCACCATCCGAATTAGGAATTTCCAGCAGTGCGCTTAGCTCTGGAAAGATGTCACATTCCTTACCATACTTTTCGCACCTCTATGTACTGTACTTGATCTACCAACTATCAACATATATCAAAAATTTTGCAAATATGTTGCTAATGATTACTTTTACCAATTTGCAAAGATCACACACTACAGTCAGATGTAATAATTTATGTCCTTCACAATGCCTGTTCTTAGACTATGATATACATCTCTGCACCACAAACATCTGCAGCCTGGCTATGCTAATCGCCCTCAAGACTTTTTCTCAATGTAATATCTCCTTATCTAAGAAATATTTCTACAGCCGATTAGCCGACGGATTAGAGAATCGGAACACCAAAGCTTTTCTCGTAATAACATTTCTGCAGTTCTCATTCAAGGCCATTTGACTTATTTCATCTTAATTTAATAAAGCATGCTTTTTAACAAGAGATTCGGACGATTTATTCTCTTTGCTTCATTTCTCCTTTTCATTATAGGAAGTTCTATATTTTTTTACCGGGAAAGTATTGATGTTGATGCACTTCAAGGAAAACTAAATGGCATTCCTCAATGGATGAAGAATCAAATAGGCACTAAAGCATCTGATGAGGTGAATAATGTTAATAAGGAACCCGCTGAAAATGCAAATAAACCAGCATTATAACTTCACATCTGATATCTCAGGGATATCTCTTCTAAACAAAATTCCACAGATTTGTTGCTTCTTTTCAATTTTTGAAAGACGTGTTCCACTGAAATTTGTTGACTTTGCAAATGCTTTGGTTGGCATGCATTAGTCGAAAGCTTTAGTCGATATACGCAACATTCGCATATTTTCTCTACTCTTGGTTATTTATACATTTTGGGTTTACACAGCGAATTTGTTTTAATTGCTTTGTTGTCTTTTTTTACTTCTTTGCCTCCTTTTACTTCTTCCCTTTATTTCAAGGTATTTGCGAATCATGATTGTGTGGATAAAACGGAAATGTGCTTTATAATAGAAGCATTTGTTCCATCGCAAATATCATCTAAATCACGTGATTAACCGTATCTACGGTAGGTAAGGATGCTACGGTAAACGGCGGTGATTTATTTCATAGCAATTTTTTTGGTGAAAAAAAAAAAAAAAAAATTTTACCCCGTAATCACTAAAAATTTTTTTGTCGTTTCAAGATATCTTCATACAGTTGAACCACTCTTTCTTTTAAGCTACAATGCAGCTGGGGAATAAGGCTTGTTTTTCCACAATTCTTCACAGCTGATCCATCAGGAACTGAGTAGCATCACACTCTACGGTTAGAAATTGTATTGTGCAAAATACTATAAGATAGTTTTTTTGTGCAGCATTATCTACATTTACCACACCTGATTCTTAGTTTAGAGGCATCGCAAGTCGTTCGCCTCTTATTTCGCAACCTGTCGCCCGTACAAGCAGCTCTCCCTTTGAAGGCAGAATATTCTGCACAGGAAAAAGAAGACTTCATGAGAAAGTGTAAAGTTTTCGTTGGAAACTCCCATCCAAAGTTGGGAAAGCTCGTTTGTGAGCGTCTCGGAATTGAACCTGCACCAGCAACGCTCAAGAAGTTCTCCAACGGTGAGACTTCCGTTCAGATTGGCGTTTCCGTGAGAGATGAAGATGTCTACATCATACAATCGGGATCTCCCGAGACCAATGACCACATCATGGAACTTCTGATCTTGATATCGGCATGCCAGGGTGGTTCAGCAGCTAAGATCACAGCCGTGATTCCAAGCTTTCCATATGCAAAGCAGTCCAAGATGAAGAAGCACAGAGGTGCCATCACCGCCCGGATGTTGGCCAATCTTCTAATCATGGCAGGTGCCGATCACGTTATCTCTATGGACTTGCATGCCTCGCAGATGCAAGGTTTCTTTAGAAAGCCGGTGGATAACCTGTATGCAGGCCCTACGTTGGCCTCGTGGATTCGCCACAACATCCCGGATTACCAGGATGCTGTTGTTGTGTCGAAGAACCCCGGTGGAGCCAAGAGAGTGACTACTCTTGCCGATCAGTTGAACATCAACTTTGCCATGATCCACACAGATAAGGAGAGAAGCAAGGAGAGCTATGGCCACTCAAAGCCAAGCCAGCAGGTCAGCACTGTTGAGGCAAACGGCCAGGTTGAGCAGGATGAGGTTATCTGCTCTACCGATGTTCAGACTGCAAGAATTGTGAAAGGTCATGTTCTTGATGAAGAAGCTTCCGAGGAGGCTGCCGAGGCTTACGCTGCAAAGGCTTTCAAGAAGAAGGCACGTGCCAGAAGCTCGTTTGTTTCTGGTGACGACAAGACTTTCAGACCTTCCCTGATCCACAAGGAGTCTGAAATCACGTATGACAACAACAATTCCGATGATGAGGACGAACCCGAGTTCAGTGCCTCCGAGAAGGTGATAACCTTGGTTGGCAATGTTCAGGACAAGCCTGCCATCATTGTCGATGACATGATTGACAGACATGCTGCCTTCATTGCTGCTGCCGAGCACCTCCGGAAGAATTGTGGTGCAAAGAAGTGCTACGTTGTTGCCACCCACGGTATCTTTGCTGATGACTGCTTGGAGAGACTTGACAGCTGTCCGTACATAGATGGAATAATTGTTACGAATACGTATCCAATTCCGGACGCGGCGGCCAAGAAGTGCAAGAAGCTTACGGTTATTGATGTCTCTCCAATCTTTGCTGAGTGTATCAGGAGAGATCATTTCGGTGAATCCATCAGTGTTCTTTTCAACTCTCTTGCTTCTGTTGTTTGAATATATTCAATACAATTTCGCTTTTGTTTTTTGGCTTGTTTAGTAATCATTCAGCCTGCCTTCAACTTACGTTTAATCTGCATTCGACATACATTTAATCTTCAATCTACCAATCTTCAATTTACAAATATTCGACCTTCAATCTACAAATCTTCGACCTTCAATCTACCAACCTTCAACATACCGATCTTCAATCCACCAACCTTCAATCTAAATTCAACCAATGTTGCAGTTTATTGGAACTGCAGTGCTTATCGCCATACTCAGGTGGTTTGTATTAACGGAGCATTGGAATACTGATAATTATAATTTCCTGTATGATTGTGCATGCACTCTTTGACCGTTTAGGTCTATAAAGAATATACTTGCACAGCCAAAGGTACATTACTAGTCTTGTCATTTGTAAAATATTTCCATAGAGAACAAATTCCGAATTTATCTCGAGACATTGGTGTTGGTACATATATATATCGCAAAGTTTACTTAGAATACAAAAACCAAAAAAAAGCCTATATCACCTCATGGCTTTTCCCGAACCAATGGACTCGTGATGTTAACCGGAGTAAACTTCTTTGGCAAAGAAACCCTGCTGAATCTGCTCTTCAACTTCTGAAGAACTAAATCCATGTCTAAATGCCTAGTCAAGTTTATTCTCCTGATGCACGAGATGTAATGACGATCATCTAATTGCACATCCAACGGATCCTGTGTATGGCAACCTGGCGAGAGTGACAGTCTGATAGAATGGCGTTTCTCACCGCTGTCTTCCGATTCGTAGAGTTCAAACACAATCTGCGATAGATAGTCGAACTCCGGCAACGCATTTCTAGCAATCTTCATTGGAATGTCGGACTCATAAATCACATTAAGCAAAGTGTAGATATGCGACTCTTTCGTGAAGTATATCCTTGTTGCTGCTCTGTCCGTCTCCTTGATCTCGGCGATATCATGAAGTATCTGCTTCGATAATGGCAGAGACGTTAGCAAGCCAATATCCAACTTTTCGTTGTCTTCTATTCCGTATTCTTGAGGACATATAAAGTCAAATAGCACCTTCGAGAGCCTGTACAACTCCCTCAGCATGTCGTACTTTGGATCGTCAAATGGTGAGTGTGCATCTGCCTTTGAGTTGGTTGTGTAGCTAGAGGACAAAACCCAACCTATGGAACCTGCTGGGTTTTTGGCGGGATCCAAAACCGAATCCTTCACCTTGAAGTCGTTCATTGCGAGCACGTTTATTGGATATTGCTTGACTAAAGAATGCGAGAGGGTATCCTTGCCCTCGTTATCGTCATCCTCAAACACTTTGAGCAAGAACTCTCTGTTGTGTAAAGCATCGTATTTCATGGTATCATAAAGCTCCGAAATCTTGGAAGGATGGACTTTATCAACTGTGACAAACTCCTGGAATAGCTTATCCCAGCGTTCTTTGAAAAGATATGGGTCCTCTCCACAGCACCAATAGTTTTGAAAGCTGTTGACATCTTTCGTGGCGAAATTCTTCTCCATGATTTTATGGTGGTAGATCATGAGTTCCACAACACGCTTAATAACCACAAATGGTTCCGGCATCTGAACGGGCCAAGCAAATTGTGGTGGTGCCTCCTTTCCTTGTCTCAACAACGGCTTCAACTTCTTCTTCACCTTATCCATTAGATCTTTGGCAGCATTGGAATCGTCCAATAAATCCTTTCTAACCTGTAGGAAGTCATCAGGAAGCGTTTTCACATCCAAGAATGCCTTTGAGAACAACTGCGATGAGGCTAAGACCCTTCTTTCCGAAGAGGTGTAGACACGAACATCTTCCAGTGCTTTCTGATTCAACAACTGTATATCCTGCCTAAACTGCTCACCCAAGTCTGTGGCCTGGTATCTGGCTGAATGAGTTGGTTCTCCGCCCCACTTGAGAATAAGCTGCACCTTTTCAATCTCGTTCTCCTCGTTTAAAGCAGGCTTTAACTGAACTTTTGTGCCGGGAAAGTACATTTTCTTCTCCAACGCGGTAGCCAACTGTTTCAACTTCTTTCCATTCTCAAGGTGCTGTTTTTGCGCCACGTGAACCGTCTCTAACACAACTTTCAAGTCTCTGACCTCTCGGATGATCACCTCCTCCTTATATCCCTTTAATAGAGATATGAATATCGGAGACTTGAACGAATACTTGAACTTCTGCTTTGGTGTTCTGTCTGCGTGCCGGACAACGCAAACAAAGCCTTTGAAGACCCACTTTTGCTTTTTTTCCTCTAGTGGGCCACCCAGTGGTAGTTCGAGATCTCTCTGCTTCTTAGCCTCGACAAACATGTTTCTGAGGATTTCTGCGCACTTGTCATAGTAGTCGTTGTTATTCTTGACAAACGAAAATCCATTCACATCAATCACAAAGCTCTTCCCGTTTGTTCTTAGCATGTCAAACCCACATATTGTCTGCTGGAAGAAAGTAGCCACTCTTCGTGCCATGTCAGCCTCGCTTTTCGAGAAATGCGTGATGTATCTTATTTCCTTACCGTACGTGTTTCTTCTAACTATTCCGTCCACAACTGGTGACTTTCTAGTCTCCGCATGGCAGTAGTTGGGACCTACAGTGTAAGCCTTGACATCCTGGAAATTGTCCGTGTCGATAAACTTTTCGTAGATGTACGAGCCGCTGGTTCTGATCATGTTCAACGTTGGATCGAACTCGGACGACTTGTTGCCGATCTTCCTAAAGAGTCTTCTTCCACCACCGCCGTTTTTCTTCGGGTAGTAAACGAAGATATTGTGATCTTCACCATCGACCGGCTTCTCGACAAACGGCTTCTTCATGATCTGGCCGTTCACCTCCAAAGTGTCGTCGTCGATCATCCTCCATTTGGGTTCTGGAACTTCGTCGCACGGGATGTTTATAGCTTCAAGTTTCTCCTTTAGGTCATCATCAACTTGCGGACCCCCGTCTCTCGAAATGACTAATCTGTAGGGGGTTGGAACATGGGCTGCCTTTAGGATGCTGAGACAAAGCCGCCTGTCCCATAGTGCCTTCTGCATCACAAGATCGTTCAAAAGAAACGGTTTTCTTAAATTTGCATAGGCAATGGCCTTTTCTAGCGGAAATCCGGTCGAGAAAAAGCATATCAAGAAGTCGCACGTTGGCCAATTCTCGATCGACTCATCTAGAATAACCTTATCGCCAAAAATGACCGTCTCGAACTCACCGTGAGCAATAAGCCGGTTAAGAATCTGCCGGCAAGGCTTACTGAGCACTTTGCTGTCCATGGCGCAAACTCCAATAGTTCCCACCTTCGGCTTGCGCGGGAACTTGGGCTCTGGCAGGGAAGCCGAAAAGGAACGAGGCTTCGATTTGATAGACGTCATCTGGATGGCATTCATGCTGGATTTGGAAGATGGGTTGGAATCAACCGAAGATGGTGAAGAGGCAATTGCACTTCCGGTCGCAGTTCCAGCACTTGAATCCATTGCATTTGCAACCCCCCTCGCAGGAGCATTCTTTGAAATACTAAGTGAACTAATGTTGGATGCTGTCCTTGAAAGAGGATCCTGGGATGGACTCACCACTTCAGACTTTGATAGAACTGGCGAGAAGTCATGAAGCATCGGTGCAATAGATGCGACTGCTTTTCTGTGCTGTTCCAAGGATTCTGCTGTCAATGGATCCCCGGGCTTTTCTATTTCTTCTGAGATGCTTGCTGAATGTGTTGCTTCTTTAAACGAGTCGATCGATCCACATGAAGTGGTTGACAGCCTTCTAGATGCGTTCATATCAACTGAATGGCAACTTTTTCTTCCTTCACTTGGTTTTCCTGGTGGCACTGTACTTGGACTTTCCGACATTTCGCAAGTTTGTCCTGATACACGAGGTAGGTATCACAGAATGCGCTGATGATGAGTTCGTTAAGATGAAGATGGAGGTTGGTTGGAAGTTTGCGAAAAAGAGGGGGAAAGCAAAAAAAAAAAAAAAAAAAAAAAAAATGCGTCTGAAAAAATTAATACAATCATTAAATCATAGCTAATGCAGTTCCCTATTTCTATCCTAATTAAATCAAGCCTATAAAAGCCGTGCAGCGAAAAGAAGGCAGATGAATCCAGCCCCACTAATTGCACCACATGCACTATTGCCGATGTCAGAATCGGACATATATTATATGACACGACGAATTAATGCAGTCCTTTTTGCTTATTTTTCTCTTCCTTTGCTTTCCATATTTAAAATACAACTTATTTCAGGCTGGTTGTCTCCATCTGTATTTGCACACTTCATCTTATTCTTGCTACAAACTTATGTTTTTTTTTTTTTCCAGTCCTTATCAATTCTATTCCCTTAACGCCTTGCACAGCCGTAAATGATATCCATCGAGTTTGCTGGACATGGACCTTTTTATGATTTCTATGAAGACGGGTTGTCTTTATTTAGCTTATTTGCTCTTAATGCATACTCTTTAAATCAATTTATTACATTCTGTAATCATTTCCCTATAACCAGCTTATGGCTCCTGTTTACTCGTATTTTTTTTTATCTTTTTTTTTGTGTGCACTGCCTGGATTGAACCTCGCTAAATTTTCCAGTGAAAAATTTTAGACAACATTTAGTGTCAGTATGATGGACAGTACACCTGATAAATAGTAACACACAAAGCACTCAAAGAACAACTATCAACCATAAAATGACTGCATCTATAAGCTTTTCTGAGAAACGACAAAAGATCCCGTCGTTGAAGGGGAAAAACGAGGCTGTGAGGTACTCGAGGATCTTTTCACCTTTCCGAACTATAGGTCTGGTTTCTGATGGTAAACCATTTGCAATTGGAACACTAGGTCAGACTTTTTACATAGTGACGATCGTTGGCCACTCTTTCCAGATTTTTGATGCTGCCACCTTGCATTTGTTATTTGTGTCGTCAACGCAAACCAAATCGGAGATCAACTGTGTGGAAGCACACTTCGAGTACGTGTATTGTGCGTATGGAAATAGTGTTGCGATATTTAAACGAGGCAGACTCCAGCACGAGATCCATCTTCCAGATAACAAATCAGTCATAATCAAAATTCTTGTCTTTGGTGATTACTTGCTTGCGATCACATCATCCAGCATTTTCGTTTATGAGAAAAAAAGCACACACGACAAATATGCCACCGAGCTGTACACGGAGATTCCAGTCAACAAATCGTATGGAAATATCATTGATGCGGTCCATCTTCCGACATACTTGAATAAAGTTGTTATTGCAACTTCGACGATGCTCTTATTGATCAACATCAGGTCCACGAAGACGATATATGTGACGGAGAATGGCTTGTTTGATGGTATCACGTGTCTTGAAGCCTCACCAGCGTTGGACGTTCTTGCTGTTGGTGACGATAATGGCAAGGTCACGCTGTTTAATATAAGGAAAGCCCGTGTCTTGCAAAAGATTTCAACCGGTTCCAACAGCATCATCACATCCATTTCGTTCAGAACCGACGGACCGTCACATTTAGTCTGTTCGTTGAGGTCGGGAGCATTGTTCTTCTACGATATGGAAAGAAGAGCACGTGTTCATGTCATGCAAAAGGCACACAAGGAGGCCTATGGTGGAGCAACAAGGGCCTCGTTTTTGAACGGTCAGCCAATAGTTGTCTCTACCGGTTCCGATAACAGCTTGAAAGAGTTTGTGTTTGATCCTGTGCTATCATCAACCGATTCGTCTGTTGTGTCTCCACCACGGTATCTCAGATCTCGTGGAGGCCATTCTGCCCCACCTTGTTCTATCATCTTTGCAGACGACAGTTCGCATTACATCGAATCTGCATCCAGAGACCACACTTTTTGGATGTTCTCTCTCCGTAAAGATGCCCAGTCGCAGGAACTTTCCCAGAAGCGGTCCAAGATGAGGGACGGCAAGCGTGTTGCTGGTGTGGTGTCGCAGTACAGCGGAAAATTTGCGCCGATAACGATGATTGCACAGGAAAATGTCCGGGAGGGTGCCTGGGACAATATAGTGACAGCCCACCAGCAGGAAACGTTTGCCAGAACGTGGGACTCGAGAAGAAGGAAGGTGGGAAAGTATGAGCTCCCCACAATTGACCACGGCAATGTGTCCTCGGTTGCAATGACGCAATGTGGAAATTTTGCACTTGTTGGCTCGAGTCTTGGAGGAATAGGCGTGTACAATATGCAGAGTGGGAAAATCAGGAAGCTTTACCGGTTGCATAAGAAGCCGGTTACTGGAATAGCCGTTGATGGAATGAATAGAAAGATGGTGTCGTGTGGCTTGGATGGAATTGTTGGTTTCTACGACTTTTCCGAATCCAAATACTTGGGAAAGCTCACCCTTGAGGCACCTATCACACAGATGGTCTACCAGAGATCGTCCGATCTCATTGCCGCCGCATTGGATGATATGTCGATTGTCATAATAGATGCATCCACGCAAAGAATAGTCAGGCATCTATACGGACATACTAACCGAATCACAGCCATGGATTTCACACCAGATGGTCGTTGGTTGGTCTCTGCATCCTTAGATGCAACGATTAGAACCTGGGATCTACCAACCGGAGGATGTATTGATGGTATAAAGTTGTCGAATGTGGCCACGTGTCTCAAAATATCCCCACAGGGAGAATATATGGCAACTGCGCACATCGGGGGAGTTGGAATTTCACTATGGACCAACAAATCGCAATTCCATCCTGTTTCCACCAAAAGCATCGAAGACGAATCCGAGTTTGCGAACATGATGCTTCCAAACGTGAGTGGTGAAGGAGGAGCATCTGTTCTTGAAGGGGCCTTTACACAAGCAGATCAAGATACTCAGTCTGGTGTTTACATCTCTCCCGAGCAGTTGGATCAGAGTCTTGTTACATTGTCACATTGCTCTAGGACAAAATTTAGCACTTTGCTACATTTAGATACCATTAAGGAAAGAAACAAGCCTACAGAGCCCGTCAAGAAGCCGGAATCAGCTCCTTTCTTTATGCAAATCAGTGCAGATTCAAACGGAACACAGGCCGAAACAGAGAAGCATTCTGAAGATGCCGAGAAGGATGCTTCATCTAGAATTTTGGATATTAAAGACACCGCATCGGCTGCCTTCGAATCCCGATTTACCAAATTGTTAAGGCAGGCAGCCGAATCACCAACAAGGGACTATTCTGCATTTATTGAATATCTAATAGACCTTTCACCAGCTTCCACCGATTTGGAAATAAAGTCTCTTTCTTTCAAGACTCCATTTTATGAGGCTACTTGGTTCCTCGAGGCCCTCATTCAGGGATTTGCCGAAAAGAAGAGCTTTGAATTGCTCGTAGCAATTTATTCAATGTTCCTAAGGCAGCATGGAGATATCATATATGAAATGAGAAATAACGCCGAAGAAGATGTTATCACTACAAGGTTCCTTGAGAAATTAGATGAGTGCGATAAAGTCACCTCAAGCGAAACTTCCGGCTTGGACAAGCTTACAAAGTATTGTGCAGGTGTTGTTGACTTTGTTATGGCTGCATGAAGCACTTTTATAAAGATGTACTTTTAATTAATTGATCTATGTATCTATGGTAGTACGTTAATCACCTGATGCTAATGCTGATTATGCGAACAGCTATAGTGTGCAATTTCGCCTCCTGAAAGAATGCATAAAATTGACGATGGCTCAAATCCCTTGTGGCATATTCCGCATAGAGAAGAAGATGTCATTCTGAAATGTGGCTTTTTGAGGCTAAGAAGTTGGCTTTTTGAATCAATGAGTTTGACGCGGGTAAGTTCGCTTTCCAGTCCAGAGTGAACTGACTGTTGGCTTAAGAGTCTCAATTTTGTTTCCACGAATTTCATAACTGTCCCAACTGTTATATTTCCAGGGAGACGCTCGAGTATGTGTGTTAAATCCAAAAATTTAAGTCTCTTGTCATTTAGCAAACGTATTGTATTATCGGCATCATGTTCAACAAGGTATCTGTCGAGTAGTTTAAAAAGAAGATCTGTTCCTAGTTCCGTTTCTTCTTTTCGCACTCTTAGGCAATATTCAATAGCTCCTTTATTGTCGTGTAAGTTAACAAGAAAAACCGATAATGCTTCCTCGTGTCTTCCAAGCGAAAATAGTGGTTCAGCCTTAAGTTTATATAGCAAGGTCTTCGAATTTTCGTCCAAGTTCCCGTTTATAAGACTTTCAATTTCTTTCAAGCATGCTTCCTCATCGTATGAACCTGTTTGAAGAATTTCCTTGAGCTTTTTAAACACTTCACTAATGTCTTGCTTATTCATGTAGAGATTGATTAATGAGTTCACGAATTCTGGAGTCTTTTCATTGGTATCGAAAATAATGTATTCGAGATAATTTTGCTCTATCTCGGCCCATTGATGCTTATGGACATATGCAAGGATTTGGCTTTTATCTAAACTTTCGGAAGCATCTGTGTCATTCATAAAAATAATCTTGAAGTACCCTGGATCAAGTTCTATTAACTCCTGTGAGTACTTCAGTATTAAGTCCAATTCGCTATTACCCAACTTCTGTAAGTACCTGACCATGTATTCAGCATTGAAAAGTAATGACAAATAACTGCTTCCCTCATCTATGTTTATCGTATCTTCTCGATGAAAGCACAGGTGATCCAAAAGCTTTAAAGCCTTCTCATGTCGACTTCTAATGTAATAAAAGTCTATCAATTCACTAAACATATGATTTTCCAGACACTCGGACTCAACCAGCTTGAAATCGCAAAAATTTGGAATCCGAAGAAATGGTCCAATCATCTTTGGATTCGAGTTCAGATAGCATTTGAATAAGCTGTCGTCAATAATCTTCAAATTATCGGGTGTGGAGTATTGTTCATATGTTCGCAGATGCTCGTATAAATCCAAAGATATAGTGTATCCTCTCCATTGGAATTTGGGCTGGTCCGGGTCCAACAATCTTGTTAGCTTTCTTCTTGTGTCGGTAAGGTACAAAATAAGCTGATTTATCAAATAGTCCTCGTCCTTTTTAGATTTGGGGTCTTTCTTTTTCTTGTTATGCATCTTGTGATTCTTCTGCACTTTTTGCTCATTGAAAATACCCAACTTCTGCTTTATTTGCTTTGGAAGATGCTGTAAAACAAAATTGGGGGATGCAATATATTCAATAAAAAGATTTATTGCCTTGTCATATTTGCCCTCATCCATAAGATCCCTAGCACGCAATAGCTGAAGCTTTCTGAGCTTCATAAACTTGTATTGTCTTGCCGGTAAACTATTCTCTATCGAGGAAATGTTATCATTATCCTGCTCATCTTCGTCTAAAAGTAGTGGATTTAGCTTTTCTAGCAAATTTATTGCGTTGCTGTAATCCTTTTTCCGTTCGAACTGCCTCAACTGGCAGTTATAGTCTGTTTTGTAAAACTTGTAAACCCCTTTTGTACTGATTAAAAGCATGTTTAAAGAATTGAACTGAATGCCTAAAGCAGCGCCCAATGCTTTGGGCCCAGATATGTTTATTCTCTCAATCAAATCATAGTCCTCAAGACTATGGACCTCGACCGAATTTCCATAAACGGTTATTATATAGGGAAACCAATACTTCAGAGTTACCAATTTCCGAAAGCTGCTACCACCAGAGCTGAAATGAGATGTTTGCTCTACTATCATGGGATTCTTAAAGCTCTCAGAACGTGGATTTTGTCTTAGAACTATGGGCTCAAAGTCAGCATTAAGCTTAATTAGCAGGTTATTCTTAAGTATGACCAACTGTTTGTCATTTGTGGTCTTGAATGATTCGTTTAAATAGTCAGTGGCAGTTCTGAAGAAGAATGAGGAAGACCTCGAAATTTGCGGAGGAGATCCTAATTCATCCACAAACTGAAGTTGAAGTGGGGTCGAAGCACCGTTTCTGAGATTTAATTTGACGAAATCGCCGCTCTCAAAGCCAATTAGTAAGATGTTACCGTTTAGAAAATTCATGTGTACGACTTTATCGTGAAATACAAACTCGGATCTTCCCTTGAATCCTTTGTAATGCCATGAAAGTATCACCACACGTTTCTTTGCCGCCAGGGCAGTATAGCTGGAATATGTGAGCTTCTTACTGAATCGCCTGTCTTGGGCAAAAGATGGACCTTGCGAATATTTCACCGTCGCTAAGGAAATGGAGTCGTTATCTTCGTTATCGTATTCATCATCTTCCTCGGGGACTTTATCATCAACATCAAGATCCTCAAATGCAGTACGAGGCTTTCCAATAACATCGTCTATCTGCTTTGGTATGTCGCTCCACGTCTCCACTAGGGAGTGCTTGTAATCGCTATATTGGTGTACAAGACTTATGCCGTGCCCAGTATCATACGAATAGAGATACACAACCCCTTTGATCAATATAAATGTGTAGTTTAGTGGCTCTAAAAGGCAAATTTGCGATGCGGGTCCATCCAGTTTGTAGCTATGCAACAGTATGGCTTCCTCCTCGCCAATTGAAGTTGGGTCAAAGCTTTTTGTTCTTTTATCTTCATGTACATTTGTCGGCACTTGTGCTTCCTTGTCTAGATCTTGGTTGGCTGAGGATTGTTCAGAATTGCTGTGAGACCTGCTTTTCGAGAATTGTGATGATGCTTTTGGTAGCTGATAAAGAAGAAGCCGGCCATCTGAAAGTGAAATGTAAAGCACGTTATCAGAAGAAAGTGCGGAAGCAGTAATTCCCAAACTTGAACTCTCTGCGAGCTCACTAATTTTGAGAGATGACTCGAGAGCAATTGCCTCAATCATATGTATTCTGGGTAATTAGATTGTGTGAATAAGTACAAATATGGGGTAAATGCCTACTTAACCAAGGGATTGGCTCATTCTTGATACCAACTGAACATGAGCTTTCTACTTTTTATTCATTCTTGACCGGATAATTTATCTTTACATTTTATTTCGTTTTATTTTTTTTTTTTTTTTTCTTCAAAGTTTATTTCTGTCTTAGTTCATTCTGCCCTACTTCATTTTTAACATCACATTGCACCGTATAGCAACTGAGTCAATTGATCCCCAAAACAGCCAACTGTCGAAAATGTCTTCCGAGGAGACCCTCAGAGAGCAACTTCGGCAATCGTATAACTTGCGGAAGCAGAATGCCGTGCTGGTATCAAAATATAAGAAATACCTGACAAAGTCACTATCCACATTCACAGATGTCAATGCATCCCACTATAAAAAGCACACAAGCAGCACGGATCGCGTTAATTCTAGCGGCAGTGCTTCGAGCATGCAGCTAGCAAATAGTACAAACGCTTCATCAAGGGCGATTTCGGCAGAGCAGGTGGAGAATAGTACATTAGTGGACAAACCGGCCTCAGAGCAGGAAACACCGCTCTACTCGAAGGTTGAGGTTATTTATGGCAATCAGAGGCAAATCAGAAAACAGGAAAGACTCATCTCGGAGCATCTGGAGGAGCTGGCATCCGCAGAAAGTGAACTAGAGAAGCAGTTGACAAAGACAAAGCACAGACTAAGGAGAAGCCGTTTGATCAAGTACAGCAAGGATTCCAAGTTGGAAGATCTTGTACAAACACAGGCAGAGAGGCTGGACCGCCAAATACGAATTTTGGAGTGCTCGATGCACACCGTGGAAAGGGATAAGGCAGTACCAGCTGTTTCTGCCAAAAGGGGATGGTTTCAATAGGAGGCAACCGTCTCGCAAGTATTAATTTATTAAGCAAGCGGAAAAAAATAAAAAATCAAATTAGGCATATTATAAAAAGGTTGTTACCATCAACGCGTTCTCTGATTGGCCAGCGCCGAATGCTTATTAAGATAGCTCTCATAGGCCCAATCAGTGGTTAGCACCTTGATCAAGTCCTTCAAGTTCATGGGCTGCTTCAAAGCCCGGCCCTGTAAAACGAGATTCTGGTACACGATGGGGTAGTCCCGCTTCATCACGTGACTGCGTAATTCGTGCTCACGCATTCTCTTCATTAGTTTGACTTTGCCCTGGATATCGCTGTACTCGGGTGACGGCTTTAGCCACTCTCTATTCTGGGCATTCCACAGGTCTTCGCCACCTGTGAATGGTGTAAGGGAGGAATCTATAGAATTCTCATGGTCCTCCTTTGCCCTTTTAGTGGAGACCTCGTTCAGACTGCTGTCCAAAATGCTTGAGTCTTTTTCCAGAGTCGCCGACTTCACGTCTGATGCCTGTATGGTTTGTGGTGTAGTGTTGTTCGAGAGTACGTCCGAGTTGCTGATATCTTTTGACACGGCAGGTCCACACCTGCATTTATTCTCGGGACACTTGCAAGTTTTGCAGTTGCCCTTGTCACCGTTTGGTGCCACATTGCCTCTGCTGCTGTCTGCTTTCACTCCTTGGCGTGTTGATCCATCTCCATCATCAAAAAGCTCCTCTGTAATCTCATCGGAGTCAAGACAGACGTCTGATATGAAACGCAGCCGGTCCATAATCCTAGACCACGTCATCCATGCCTTGAAGATGAACCTGCGAATCGTAGATGGCTCTGTCTTACCCTCAGCCACCGTTTCTTGCCTCTTTGTGCCCCCTTGAACGGTTTTTGTAACTGCCTTTGGAGTTTCAGCGGCGACTATACATGATGAAGGCAAAACTTCCTGTTTGTCGATATCCTGAGTTGCGACATTCCGATGCTGTACTATCTCTGACATTTAATTGTGCTCTATGTGGGTGTGTATTTATAAGTCTAATGGTATGTATAAAGCCGTTCCAAACGGAAATTGGCTTTTCAAATGTCCAGATGAAAACTGCTTTTCGACGATTGCATATACAGGCCGTATCAGCGTGTTTGACGATGCATGCACTGTTTTAATTCTGTTTTCCAGCCGAAATAGTATAAAAAAAAATGAAGGTTTGACCCTTTACACCTTCAAATGTAATGACATAGTGTTTAACGATAAGCGTACTTCATTCTCAGGGTCGGCTAAAATGTAAAAAAATTAGGATCAAAAATAATTTAAATAAAAAATTAGACAAAACAAAAACAAAGTAAATTAAGTGAACTAAAAAATAGCCTAAATGAATGCCAAAAAAAAAAAAAAAAAAGACTAGAAAAGCCCGACATGGCAGAAGTCGGAATTCATCATGCGGCTCAAAGAGGTAAGATGTCATGTCAAAAGAAGGGATGAAGAGATGGAGATTAACATTTGAACCACAATATTGATTATTAGCAATTTTGTCTCCTAGAATATCCCATCAATTTTGACAGCCCAATGCAATTATGCACTTATTAGTATTATTTTGAACAGTAGTGTAGCTAATATAAACAGCAATCTAAAGATTGCACAGACAGGCTTGAATCTGAAGATAGTTTTTTGGGTTTAATTTTTTTTGTCCCCGTCATCACTTTTTTGTAACTTTTGTCACTTCCTGTTCTCACGGCGCTAAAAAGTAGCCTGACCAAAATCCAGCCAGTCTCAATAACTTTATACACGGAATAATACAAAAAAACGGAAAAAATTAATTTAAAGACGTCACAATAGCATACAAAACTTTTAAAATACAATCGTTCAAACACCTTATATGTGAGAGAACTTCCTTCCGCCCGTCCACTGACCGGCTTTCTCTCTTTCCTGGCTATTCCCACTATTAGCATCTAGTCTTTGCTCTGGATCTTTTTGATCTCTGACTTTCTGAGTAATTTCCAGTCTTTCGTTGAGCATCTTCTTCCTGAAAGCTCCGTAACGAGACACACCGCTAAAGTTAATGCCCTCGCCAAGTTTGCACCACCGAACTCCGTACACCGCTATCGAGCAACCATCGTGGTTTTTCCAGCTTCGAGAATAATAGTTGTTTCTGTAGCAGCCCTTATACTCTTTCAAAGTCGGGAGAATCACCAAGGTTACTATTAAATCGGCCGCGGCCTCTTCAGAGACTGCACTTCCTGTAATGTTGTGCAAATTTTCGCTGTTTCCAGGCGTGATTGGCCCGGAATAGCTCGTAAACTGGTAATTCATCGATGTGGCATTTGCATCCAAATCCCGGGTCTGCTCCTTTTCCTGCCTTTTCGAGATTTTGCGGACCTTCCGCCGGGTCGGGTCCTGGGAATGGAGAATCCCGCAGTGGTACAAAATTGCCACTATGTCCGAGTCGTCCGTGTACACATCCGTGCCCCATATCCTCTTGTCGTAAACGTTGGAGTTGTCGAACATCTCGTGGTACGGGACATAAACATCTATAGTGCAGTTCGTGTAATGGCTGATTAGGCTGGGGAGAAGCTCCACACGCTTATTCACAAGGATTCCGTACTCCTTCCTCTGTTTTTCCACTTCCTCCGACCGTGCTTTATCAAGTGCTAATTTTTCTGTGTCCTGCTCGGATAGGTTTGTCCAGTGCCTTATCAGTGATGGGTACGTTGGATAGTCGGTATAGATAACGGATCCGATTCTCTTCCGTGGGTAGCCGGCGGCAATGTTGAGAATATCGCGTGAGCTGACTGTGACTTTCCGTTTGTGGAAAGGCTGCGATGCCAGCAACATTGATTGGTCGAGAATCGTGGTCTGGTTCATCGTGGTTGAGTTTTCGGCAATTGTCGAATCGTTCTGCACCGTTGAGTTGCTCTCATTTGCTATGGCTGGTCTTTGCACTGTACTGCTAGCCCCATTTTCTTTGCCTGATTTGTGCGACTCCTTGGTTGAACTCGAGGCCAGTGCGTGTTCTGCAGATCCCGGGTTGTGCACATAAACTTTGTGGTGGTGATGATCTCCATGAGGCTCGTGAACAATGTGAATGTGGCCTCCATCTTTCAACAGTGATTGAGCCTCTTTAATTCTCTCGCCTAGGTCCTCGCTTTTGTGGCGGTAATGGTGGTGTGGCTGGTGGTGATGCTGCACGTTCGATCCCGGGGCGTGCTGCTCGAGTTTTGCAGCTTTCTGCTCATGATTGTGGTGTGTGTTGTGTGTTTTTGTGCTATTATCACTATGAGGTATTTTTTGGATACTTGGCTCTGCCTGTTGTTTTAAATGTTGCTGTTGTTGTTGTTGTTGTTGTTGTGTTTGCTGCTTTTGCTGTGGTTGCTGCTTTTGCGGAGGTTGCTTTTCTAGTTGCTCGCTCTTCACAGATCCAGATCCTACAACACTTGAACCGGTCTGGTGCGCATCATACAGCATGGTATTGCTCGTTTGATAGGCATTTGTGGTGTTAGGCTGAGGAAAGTAACCAGGTTGACGGGCAGAGTATGGAAATGAGGAAAACTGAGGTTGGCGATTTCGCCCTTTTTGCTCAGTGCCTGCTGGTACAGCAGGCTGCATCGTCATCATGCTCTCTGAATTTGTAGTAGATTGTTGAAATCCTGATGCTAATGATGAGATTGATGGAAGCCGAAGCTGATTGCCCGATCGAAAACCTGAAAACGAGGCTGGAAACGTGCTTTGGCCTGTTCCCATATCCCCATCCCTTTGCTCACTGTTTGTGTTGTTCTTCATACTCCCGGCCAAAAAGGAAATTGGCGGAAGTTTGACCGTATTCACATCATTCGAAGAGATATTTGGAAATTGTGCGCTCATGATTGATGATATCTATCTGTAGGCAGTGTTCTAGTTCAAATATCTTGTACTGTCGACTAAATGCAATTTAACATATACTATTGTACTCTTTCATCCAATTAAATTCTTTGGTTGAGGCACGATGTTGGTTTCCTGTTAGTGCTGCTCAAAGATACAGGCACAAAAAATAAATTTCAAGCAGATTTGCAAAATAAAATGTATTTTGATTAACAACCAAAGTTGGCCTGGCAAGCAATTGTATTCGCCCGGTGTTTCTGTGCGGATAAGCTGATAATGTAAAATCCGGTTTTCAGACGGTTTCTGGCCAAACAAATAATTGTGTTTAATGATGGTCTGTGTGCAAAAGATGATGATTGAATATAAGATTTGGACGGGGGTATGAAACTTTCGCAAAAAAAAAATAAATAAATGAAAGAAAGAAATAAAAATAATATTTTTTGGTCTTGGGAATTGTTTGAATTTTTTTTTGTTTTGTTTTTCTCCGATTACGGATTTTGACCGGCTACATTCGTCAGAGTGAAAAAAAAATACCATACAATCAGCTGTAGGTATTTTGAAATGATTCAAGGATTTCAAAATGATGCTAGTGAAAATAAATTGTCATCATAATAATTTAGTAATATCTCACTCTAATCAAATATTATTTGTTTGTATTTTATTTATAACACCAGCAGGTTCATAATAGCCCAGATTATATTGAGTCGCCAGCAAATATATGACAAGCACTTTGCAGTGGTATACATTCAGCATTTAAGTACTTTGTGTTCGAAGATAAAAACATTATAAGATTTACATTACGTGAAGTATTTAAGTAGCCCGTTCAGATTTTGGAATTTTGTAAATATGCCGTTTATATGGACAAACAATACCATTATGTTTGAAATAATTGGATGCTCTATTTTTTGTGGAAAAGAAAACTTTCAACTCCTGCAGAGAATGACTTTTCAATCATCACATAAATTTCATGTTGACGTACCCGTAGGCAAAATAGCAAAAACAAGCATCTTTAAAAGCAGTAAATCCCACAATAGAGTATTGGCTGTTATTATCAGATCAGATCTGATAGTATTTAAATTATGGTGGATCATCCTCCCGGGAACACCAATTACATTCATTTTACAAAATACGAGTCCTATTTAAGAACATAGGGGTGAAGCAACTCGGCTATTCGAGGCTAATCCTGTTTTGAAATGGCAGTTGTCATAGTGTGAGAATAAATTAGTTCCATAAACATTTCAATGTGTGGCAGCTTTGGAAAGAGTACGTACGGCTTTTCTGAATTGATAAGCGAAGATATTTTTTTGAGCAAGTACTTCTGACGTCATGCGGACATTTGGCTACCGAGTAAATATTTAAATATATCATCTAGACCTTATATCAAAAGACAGCCTTAGATATAAAAAAGATTCAAAGGATAAGTCTAATTGAGATGCCCTTGGTCTTTATAGGTTTACAAAAGCAGAAGAAAGAGCGGGATGCGATGGAAATGCCGGCGGATAAATTACAAAATAAGCGTGCGAGAAATGAAATTGGGGATGATAGGCAGCCAACAATGGCGGGATGAGAAAATGTACCTGGAAAAAATAAAACGGGTAGGGGTACCTACGAAGAAATATATATCATCACATTTGACCTGTGTACCCTTCTTTAACCACAATGCTAGTAAGCTGTTAGTTTTTCAACTTTCACCTCGGGTATTTCTGATGCAAGTATCTTCAACAAGTTTTGTGCCGAAAGGATGTACAATACTACATGGTAAAAAGTGGGGAAACATCGCAATATGCAGAAACTTGGCAGGTATAAAACAATAAGCCAAGAGAAAGTGGGTGAGTTTGATATGGTGAGTTTTTTCAAAATGCCTCCACCAGACACAATTTCCGATGCGTTAATAAGAATCCCAAATGAGTCCAAATATCCATTCTATATGACTCGAGCGAATTTCAAGTCCTGTTCGGATTTCCGGACCGAATCGGCAAAAGAATGTACATTCAACACGGAGATACTCAAATACAGCGGTGCACTATATCTTTTCACAGGCTCTATCCAGCTTTACGAAGTTACAATTCATGACATTTTGGATGATCTAAACCGGAACCCCAAAGATGGATATCGGTTGAAACTGGTTATCCGAACATTTGCCGGTGATTACTGGGGAACAATATGGTACGACTACATGTATTACCGGTGCAAGGACGGGCGGTTAGCGAAAGTTGTGAATAATCTTCGAGAAGGAAGACTGTTCACCACAGTTGAGCCGCTTACACGTGACAAATACGTTGTGTTTGTGGATTATGATGCCGAAATAAGCACGAAATCTGAAACGGACATTACCGATGATTATGGAGGAAGCAGATACAAGGTTGCATTGGGAATGCAACTCTATCAAGGTGACAAGGAGAAATTTGAGCAGCTACTTACAGAATATGAACAGTCGTTGCAAAGTTTGGCACAATCGCGAGGAATTGATTTCTCATACTTGCAGAATATAAACAGATCAGATGATGATCTTCCGTCCTCAATTGATAGTTTTGCTGACGCAGACAGCATGATGAATCAAAGTATCAATAGTGATGAGATTGATGAAAGTGATGAAAGTGATGTGAGTGATTTGAGCAATAAAGACACCTAAAATAATGATAACGACAGTAATGAAGGTTATGAAAGCAATGAAAGCGACGGCAGCATTCTATTAAACGAAGAAAACGGAAGTGATGAAAGCTCAATAGATGAGCACAAAAGCTTGGCCGAACATCACAGCAATGTCAGCAGTCTTACGGATATGCTCGGGTAATTAAAATATTCTCTAGGTACAATTCCAACATACGGGATATATATACTTACGTAGCAAAATTATCGAATGTACGTGCTATTAATATATACAGAATTGGACATGCTGATCGGCACTTAGTTGCGACATGTATCAAAATATACATCGGTACCAGTCAAAAGGCTAGCTGCACAATGCCTAATCAGCAGTGCCATCATCTTCAAGTTTATTCACAAACCCCGCTGCCACATCAACTTTTGCTTCTCCTTCAATATACGGGCCTCCTTTGTGTCTTTTGACCATCTCTTGACCACCTTCTTCAAGGCTTTAGCTTCTTTCTTTGCGGTCTTTGGATTTCGCTCGGTTGCAATATTAATAAAGAAATCAGACACATGAAACTTTTCCTTCATCTGCTTCCGGGTAGCCCCATTATCCCTCATCTTCTGAAGTTCAAGTACATCTGCTTCTGTAAGTTCATATTTTTTGGCCTGTTTCTTCTCAAAAATCGGTGGCATATACTTAATATTATCCTTAATTAGAGTCTGTTCCTCGGGATAGTACAAAGATGAGTTTTTTCTTGGATCTTCTGGGGGCAGAAATGCCTTTGGGGTGATTTCCGGATTCATTGGTGATGGTGCTGGCTGGTAATATAATCCATCAGGCATATTAGGCTTTAAATTGAATGCCGATGACTTGCTATTGTATTTATTTGGAACATTAGGAAGCTTGGGAGGAAGTTTACTACTCCCTGCTTTTCCACTCATCAAACATCTCTGCACACACTTTCCAACGTGCCCTATGCGATACGTCCGACTAATAAACATCTTCGATAAAAAGGACAATTTGTTGATATTTCTAGGATATGTTTTTGAGAGTGATTCTATGTTCAAAGATGTTAGTCAGCTAAAGATAAATCTGCCCACTTATGTTAGAGAGAGAAAGAGAAGAAAAATAAAATATTCGCGAGAATCAAAACCAGAGCCACGTGGATGTTATCACATGATGCAGCCGATGAACAAATTTTATTTCGCTTCTTTTTTATTTTTATTTTTTTTTAACTTCGCGGCTCATGATTGGCTTGAAAACAAAGAAAGTTTAAATATAAAAAAAAAGTTAAAATTCGTACGGGTCCCAAATAGAAAACAGTAAATCACCTTTTGACTTTTCCCCAAATAACACTACTTATTCTTCTGGAGAGGTGTATTTTGATCAAACAATCAGTATTTAGACAAGTATTGCATAATTTACAGTTGATCTACATAAAGTTTACGAATAGGACCTTCCTTTGCGTTCCGAGCCCAACATACTTGAATATAAGCACATAGTTTTAACATATCCATTCTGAGACACCAATATATTTATCAACCCAGATAACGAACTACAGGTCATATTACTTCTTGCATCCATTCAAACATTATAGCACTTGTCCACCCACATAATGTATATCAGAGCTTCTAGCAGACATACCATTTCCAGGTCAATATTCTCCACAACATTTCTCGTTGCGTTTACCTTGGCTTTGGCCAACACATTAATGCCTTGCCCAGCAGAAAAGGGCGTTAATAATGAAGCTGCCAAGGCCACTACAGAAACAAGGCAAATACTCGAGAAAGAGCAAGAACTTAGGAGAAAGCATGGGGAGAAATAGTTATTTTTTTATTTATCTATTTCGTCAAGCTTTTGACAGTGCTTTGAGTTATTGAAAGATAAGTGTGGACTTATCTGATGGGCGTGATTTTTACATAGTACGATCGATGGTTATTTATTCTTTTCATATACATACTTAGATGACGTGTAACGTTCGACTTTTCCGCTATTTATTCATTATCGAATCTTCTCTGGTTTGGCTGTAGTAGAGTATTTGGACTGGGCATTACGTGGGATGCTGTAAAGTGGAGTCGATTTTTTCATGTGGGGTTTAAAAAATTGTACTTAGTGGAAGTGGGTGGGCAGCGCGGATGGAGTGCAAAAAATGGTTTTCAAAATTGGAGTTCAAAGTTGGCCCCAAAATTTTTGCCGAAGAAAAAGCAGAACATAGTGAAAAAGAATTCTGAGTATGTAAAAACGTACGTAAAAACATATTTATATATCTCACCGTAAACAAACATCCAAGTACAACCATCTAAGTGTTACCTTTATTTTTCCGTTGATATCAAATACCCCGGCTAGCCTTCGTAAAGCAATGAGTGAGAATTCTGAGGAAAGTGTATCTCCAGCACCCGAAAGCTTGGATGATGCATCTCCTGATAAGCAGATTACACCTTCTACTGTAAAAGAAGAGGTCGATAGTACGGAAAGCCTGCCTGAAACTACTCAGATGGAAAATAAGGTTTCATCTCCGATAAACGAGAAGCAGCCTGAGCCTTCAGATAAAACTTTGGTGTCGGATGAATCTTTGGAGCCGGATGAATCTGCAGATGAGTCTCGTATGTCAAATTCTTCAGATGAGTCGGCAGAAAACTCATCAGTGTCAGATGAATCTTCGGAAAAGTCATCTGCCTCGAGTGAATCATCATCTTCAGAAAAGTCGCCAGTTGGTTCAGATGGCTCGAAGGAGTCTTCAGATGAGATGGAAGTTACAGAGAAAGACATTGCAGAGAACGAGACTCGGGAGAGTAATAGTACAGGAATTAATACTGCTGAAAAGAAGAGTACAGAGAGTAAGAGTGCAGAAAGTGAAAGTGCAGAAAGTAAGAGTGAAGAAAGTAAGAGTGCAGAAACTTCAACTGCTGAGAAAGAAGTGAAAAGTGAAGAAAGTAGCCCTGTGGCCGAGCAGCTGGATAATGCAACAAACAAATCGGCGGAGAAAGAAGCAGAAGAGCAAGAAAGTGCAGCAGAAGAAACAAAAAGTGTGGATGTGGCACAGTTCAACGATGTGATGAAGATGTTCTTGACAGGCCCACTTCTGCAAGATGAGACATTCAACAGCTTGCAGCCCGAGCAGCAGGAGTATGTTGTTCTTAGGGCATACGAGGAGAGCACGGGCATCAAGCCACATATCAGCCTCAATTTCGGGGCGACGACATCGTACAACAAATCGAGACTCAGGAATTCGGACAGGTACCAGCCACCAGTGCCGATAAATCCCTTCTGTCTGCGGCCGGACATCCGGAAGCCAATGAGCCCGGGGGAGAAAAAGGCATACTACGAGTACCTTGAGCAGGAGGACAAGACGAACGGCGGGAAATTCGACGGGTACCCGATCGGGTCACGTCTTTTCATTGGTAATCTAGCAGTCAACACTCTGAAGAAGGAGGAAGTTTTCCGTGTTTTCCACCCGTACGGCCGAATTGTCCAGGTGAACCTCAAGCAGGGCTTTGGCTTTATCCAGTATACGAATGCGGAATCGTGCTCGCGTGCGATCCGTGGAGAGAGTAACGTTCCACTCCATAATAAATTCATGCACTTGGAGGTGTCGAAGCACCAGATACAGAAGGCAATCGAGCGGCAGAACGTGTCGCGGCCTTCTTTGAGAGATGAGCGTGAGCGGACACGTGAGCGGTCTCCTGTGAGAGACTCTGGCAGAGATTATGCATCAGGAAGAGACTCGGGAAGAGATTATGCTTCGGGAAGAGACTCTGGAAGAGACACCTCTAACAGAAATACCTCTAACAGACGTCCTGGTTCGCCAGAGGTGAAGATTCTGCTCACTAACTCGTCCTCCTCCGGATTCAACGACCGACTTGTCGAAAGACTGAAAAGTGACGGGCTGGAGGTGGAAGTTGAAACCGTAGAAAGCAAGGTGGAGGATATTCCGCAAGAGCAGGTGCTGGACTCGGCATACAGCGGGGTGTACGCAGTAATCAGCACCTGTGGGTCAGGAGTGGTCAACATCATGGTTTTTGAAAAAGACGATGATGGAGGAATCAAGTTTGACGAGTACACGGGGGTGACGATCGACGCAGCGATGGAGTTAGTGCTTGCTGCGAAGGCGAAAGAGTTCGCCCGGTCCTCAGGCAGTGTTGAGAGGGGCCCCGGTTGGCTCCCTGCATCGTTGCCGAAGGTCCGGCCGCCAAGGGCCCGGTCGCCGTACCGACGCCCGGTGGAGCTACCGGGGGGCCAGCCACGGCGGCGGCGTGGTGGCCGTGAAAGGGAGGCCCGGTACAGGGGGAGCCGCGAGGGTACTGCCCGGTACCCGGAGGAGTATCACCAGGCGGGACGGGGGGAGGTGCCATATTCCTCGAATTACTACCCGGACCAGAGAGGGAGGGTTCCAAGCGGTGGGTACTACGGGATGGGTGAGATGGGCGAGATTGCACCGCCACATCGGATTTCGCGGATGGCACAGCCACATCGGATAACACAGAATGCACAGCCTCAGCAACCCCTCCCCCATCCCCAAAGCCAGGGCCAACCTCAGGGCCAGTTTTACAACGGCTACCCCCAGCAGGCCGCCTATCCAAATGCAGCCGGGGGCAATTCGTCCGTCGCGTCTGCCCTCCAATCTCTGCAAGGCATGAATCCAGCCTCAATGCAGACGATGCTGAATCTCATGCAGCAGATGCAGCAGAACAATAGCACGCAGCAGCAGATTCTCCAGATGTTGCAACAGTTTCAGAACACACCCAATGCAGGAAGTAACCAATACATGCAGCCTCAAATGCAGCCACAACAACAACAACAACAACAACAACAACAACCACAATTCCAACCTCAACATGTAGCCTTCAACTCACCACAATATGCACAGCCACACAGCCAGGCCCCACAGCATCCTCAAAATACAGCTGAAAGCGGCAATATGCTTGCAAACTTATTGGGCCAGCTTCAGTATTCGGCCCCGGGCTCTGCATCTGACCCCCACAATGCCCAAAATAATGCTTCTTTCAGTAACAACGATCACGCTTCTGTCCCAAAGGACTCCAAGTCCAAGGATCAAGATCAGACCGGCGATCTATTTGAAACGCTAGCTAGACTCAAGAACAACATGTGACTCACTTCTGCATTTTATTCGTCTTTTTTTCTGTCTTTTCTGTTTAACCTTTTAGCTCTTTAGCATCTTTGTATTACTCCTTATATTATAAAGCGCCTGCCTATCTTCTGTGCTCATACCTTTTTGTTTAATTGTTGTTTCCACATTGCGTATTAACCGCCTAATTTTACGTTATCAGTTACAACCTTTTTTTCTAGTTAATCCATTTTCCCCACTTTACTTTAAACTGCTTTCTTTAGTTTACTTATCCGACTTGTTCTTCGTCCACTTTATCTATTAAAATCGAGTAATCGCGCTTATCTCATAATCCCTAGACTTCAACATTCATTCATTGTGAAATGATCCATTTTGCCGAAACGCAAATTAGTTGTTTAAAATTAGTTGCTTCAAATATTGAACCGCAAATCCACCTGTAAATTGTCTGTTCTGCCGTCATGAGAATTTTGCACCTAAAGTCACTTCCGTTTTCGGTAAGCGCCAGTAAAAAAATCCCTAAAATTATTGCATTTATTATTTTCAAATTTTTAATTCCCGGTACATTTCTAATTTATACAGCCCACCAGAGTTACACAGCTTGATAACATGAAGTGGTCCAGTTAACCGGCTCTTCTATATTTTCAGATCTGGTTCTGATCCAAACAGAATCATTCAATATTTCTTCCCCGCAATACCAGCCAACCCTCACCAATTTAATATTCTGCTTTTCACAAACAGAAAATATGGTCCACACCAGAACAGCTTCTTTGGTATGTTATAAAAGAATGCCTCATTCCTGATAAAATGGTTGAAAGGTCATTCCACTTTAGTCACTTCACCAACCACTTTCACCAACACTCGTATACTGACAAATAATGCACATCTCAATCGAAAAGAAAAGACTCTGCCTCGATAAAAAGTTACAAAATGCTTTCGACAGCATGAAGGACTCATTCATGGTCAGCGATATGGAGCTAAAGAAGTTGGCAAGACAGTTTGAAAAAGAAATGGAAAAGGGACTTGAGCAACCATTTGACTCGATACCAATGATTCCAACTTGGGTGACTGAGCATCCAACGGGAAATGAGCATGGTGAATATTTGGCGTTAGACTTGGGAGGAACAAATCTCAGAGTTGTGTCTGTGAACCTAAAAGGCAACTGTGATTTTGAATTTGAACACACAAAGTATCCATTACCGGCATCATTAAGACATTGCTCATGCTCTGAACTATGGGCACATATTGTTGGCTGCATTGAAGATTTTCTGCTCCAAAAATACTCGCCTTTGCCAAAAAAACCACTTCCTATGGGATTCACGTTCTCATTTCCTGCCTCTCAAAATCGAATTGACCAAGGAGTGCTTCAGCGATGGACTAAAGGCTTTAATATACCAGATGTTGAGGGAAAAAATGTTGTGTCTCTGCTTCAGGAGGAAATTGACAAGAGAAAGCTCCCAGTTAAAGTTACTGCACTTATAAATGACACAACTGGAACACTTATCGCATCTGAGTACTCCGACCCAGAAACAAAAATGGGTCTTATCTTTGGAACAGGAGTGAATGCGGCATACTTTGATCGTATTGATCGAATTGGAAAGATGAGAGAAACGGTGTCTGAAAATTTGATCAAGACACAAACTCCAATCGCAATAAATACGGAATACGGTGCTTTTGACAACGAGCACAAATACCTCAAGCGTACAAAATACGATATTTACATTGATGAAAATTCTACAAGACCAAACCAGCAGAGCTACGAGAAAATGGTGAGTGGATACTACCTTGGAGAAATCTTAAGATTGGTTCTTCTCGATTTTGCAATTGGTGGAATGATTTTCAAGGGGCAAGACATCCATAAGTTGAAGATTCCTTTTATTATGGATGCATCGTATCCGGCGAGAGCAGAAGAGGATGACTATAGACAGCTTCCACTTATTGATAAAATAATGAAAACCAGTCTTGGAATACAAACCACACATTGTGAACGACAATTAATCCAGGAAATAAGTATCCTTATAGGAACGAGAGCCGCCAGGTTATCTGCCTGTGCAATTGCGGCCATATGTAGAAGAATGAATATTCAATCTGGACATTGTGCATGTGATGGATCAGTTTTCAAGAAGTATCCATTTTTCACCATGAGGGTGGAAAATGCTCTCAGAGGAATATTTGACTGGAAGCATGGCAAGGAAATTCCTTTAAAGCTAGTTGCTGCTGAAGATGGATCTGGTGTTGGTGCCGCAATTGTGGCATGCCTTGCCAAAAATGCTGCCAATGAAAAAGCATCATAGGTATATTTAAATTTGTGATTAATAAATGAGCGAAATGAATTGCAGGTTGTAGAAGTATCGCAGGGATTTTATTTATTTTGCTAGTTATGGTGAAGTGCGGGCAGGCCTCATTTCCCCAATTTATTCTTAATCGATTAGTTTTTATTGTACTAAATTTTGCAGTATTTACTATTTTACCAATTTTTTTTTTTTTTTTTTTTTTTTTTTTTTTTTTTTTTTTCTTTTTTTTTTTTTTTTTTTTTTTTTTTTTTTCTTTTTTTTTTTTTCTAATATTT
>ERZ746981.67-NODE-67-length-96113-cov-12.860521_pt1 | contig 96113 bp, 51 predicted proteins | sample MGYA00374948_ERZ746981 | MGnify/ENA primary metagenome ERZ746981 (study PRJEB28757, sample SAMN06711160) | food metagenome | host: microorganism | place: China:Harbin | collected 2017-01-30 | study: EMG produced TPA metagenomics assembly of the Analysis of Microbial...
CCAGTATAATATATTATTTTTAACTTATTCAATATGTCATATACAGTGAGTTCAAATTCGGTCGAACCAAACCCTGCATCAATGATCCGTGAAGAAAGAAGGCGTACCAGCTTTAACGTCCAAAAGATGTTTGAGTTTTTGGAAGGATCAAAGCAGAAAGCGGTGGATACTTTAAGTATCATGCAACAATTGGAAAGAGATCCTATTCTTAGAACTTCGTTACGATACTATGAGTATGGTACAGAGAAGCATCGCGAAGAGACAGCCGCCAAAATCTCTAGAATGGCTCAATACATCGAGAAAGATGCTCCGGATATGCAAACATTTCAAAACAGGCTTAATCTCATTGCTGTGGTGGATCCCCAGCTCGGAACAAGAATTGGCGTTCATTTGGGTCTTTTTCTAGGAGCAATACGAGGAAATGGTACGGATAATCAGTTCAATTATTGGGCGTTCGAGAGAGGAGCCGCGTACATAAAGGGAATTTATGGGTGCTTTGCCATGACCGAGTTGGCACATGGTTCAAATGTGGCAGCCTTGGAAACAACTGCTACTTATAACCGCAAACGTAAATGTTTTATCATCAATACTCCACACGTTGGTGCTACCAAGTGGTGGATAGGTGGTGCTGCCCATTCTGCAACTCATACCGCCTGTTTTGCACGTCTCAAAGTTGACGGCAAAGATTATGGTGTGAAGGTATTTGTAGTTCCTCTAAGGGACACTGCTCACATGCTTCAACCTGGTATTGCCCTCGGTGATATTGGTGAGAAAATGGGTAGGAATGGAATTGATAATGGCTGGATTCAGTTTTCGAACGTTGAGATTCCTAAAGAATATATGCTTTCCAAATTTGCAACAATTAGTGATGATGGTGAGGTGATTGAACCACCTTTGGCACAACTAGCGTACAGTGCATTGCTTGGTGGGCGGGTTACCATGGTTACAGATTCTTTTAGAACTAGTGAAAGGTTCATAACAATTGCATTAAGATACTCAGTAGGTCGTCGTCAATTTAAGCAAGGAAAAGCCGCGAGTAACAACAAGAAAATGCCACAATCCGAATCGCAGATAATTGACCATCCTCTTCACCAGCATAGACTATTGCCCTTGTTAGCTTGGACATATGCTATGGGTATTGCCTCGAACCAAATTCAATCAGATTACAAAGCAACACTTAGCATGCTTGAATCTGGTGTCCGCACTCAAGATATGAAGGTGTTGGGTGTTGCAATAAAGAAGCTAAAGCAGCTTTTCGCTGATAGTGCATCGTTAAAGTCTACATGCACGTGGAAATGTTTACAATTAATTGAGGAATGTAGACAAGCCTGCGGCGGACATGGTTACTCCGCATATAGCGGTTTTGGAAAGGGTTATGCTGATCATGCAGTTCAGTGCACCTGGGAAGGGGATAATAACATTCTTGCACAGAATGCCGGTCGGATTACTGTTCAACAGGTAGCTAAGATGCTAAAAACTGACATGAAGCCAACAGGAAATTTCTCTTTTCTTGCTGGAAAGAGCAAAATTGGTCATACCATTGATGCAGAAGACATTTCGGACCTATCCAAATTATTGCTTGCATTGGAAACGTTGATATACAGACTTTCTTCGAATTGTCTTGATTTACTCTCCAAGAATGAACAAAATTGGGATTCTATTTCAACCGAAAAGAAATCCTTATCCCATCTATATGCTATTCAATACATGCTTTCGAAGGGAATTCAGAGATTAACAGAGATGCGACAGAGTAACAATGGAGGCATTAACACTCCAATCAAACTTCTACTATCTCTCTTCGCTCTTTCCGGAATCAAAGAGTATGCTGATGTTTTCTTGCAGTTTGATGTCTTATCCACCCAAACATATGCAAAACTGAAAGAAAGAATTGGAACGCTTTGTTTGGAAATCCGTCCAATGGTTATTGGAATGACAGACTCGTTCAAGTTCAGTGATTTCTTTATCAATTCGGTGCTTGGATGTTATAATGGTGACATTTATAATGATTACTGGAAAGCGGTGAACTCGTTGAATGATGCCTTTGATACAAAGGCTCCGTACTCACATGATCTCGAGGCAATGTTGAAGCGTCCAACTGTTGCACAGAGGGAAAATTTCGAGAAGGGCTCTAAAGTTTTGCAAAAGTTATCGAATTAGTTTAGAGTCCAAGGAATATTGATAGGATTCAATATCATACTTTGCAGATTTTCTTTCTGTCTTCGGATTTCTATTATTGGTACCCGACTTTCCATCTTCCGTATTATTCCATAATTGATGTTATTTATGTTATTCTAAATTTAGCTATTCGGATTTAAATTGCTTGCGAAGTGCCTGCCTTCAGCTTTTTCAGGTGTCACAATTTTGTACTCTTTTTGTGGAATCAGAGTAGTGAACATACAAACTGATTCTATTGAGGAATATAATTTTTGCATACTTTTTTTGTCATTCTTTGTCTTACTGCCAACTAGCGTTGTTGGTTTCCTGATCTAGTTGTGATGATATTGGGGAAAAAGTTTTTTTTGCCGAGGTAGCTAAATAGAAAACTTTAAACAATGCCGAAAATTCTTATTTTGGATAATTGCATGTATTGATAATTTCCTCGAATAGGCAGCCCTCCATTTTTTTTCGATGTGCTTGGAGCCAGCCATTTTCTTACTCGTTTGTTTTCGAAGCCTTTCTTTTTTTATTTTCTCACACTGCAAATAGGAATCCTTGAATTTTGATTCACATTATTACAGCAAAGTTAGAACTATAGGGGGCTGGTGAAATTTTCCCTTCAGAGAATTATACTTCTAAATATAAGTGGAAATCAAGGATGGCTGATCCGGATTTTGCCTCGAGTAGAACAAATTTGATTTCCACAGATCAGTTTGTGCAAAAGCGGACTTACATCAGACATGTCAAAATAAGTGTATATAAGAAGCCCAAATCTTTCTCATTTGTTGCTCATCTCGTTTCATAATCATAACTCTTAAATACGTTTCCATCTTCATCAACAAAGCATACAGTTATAAAAGCTTCGACAAACACCTACACTTTTAATAACGAATAATCATTACAATGAAGGCATCATCCAACAGTTTATTTGCTGCTCTTTTTGCCGCTGGCACTCTTGCTGCTTACGTTCCATCTGAACCATGGACTACTTTAACGCCTAGTGGAAAGCTTGCTGGTTCAACCACTGACTATGCCGGACCTTTCGGTATTTTCATTTCCACCATTTCTAACGGCACTTCATCTACTATTGCTCCATCGACTACGGGCACTGGTGCTGTGACCTCATCTACCACTGCTATCTCTCAGATTAGCGATGGTCAGATTCAGGCAACCACCAAGCAGGTGGTCTCGCAGATTGGAGATGGTCAGATTCAGGCTACAACTGCAACTAAGCAAGTTGTTTCACAAATTGGTGATGGCCAGATTCAGGCAACCACCGCCACAAAGCAAGTTGTCTCACAGATTGGCGATGGTCAAATACAAGCTACCACTGCTACCAAGCAGGTCGTCTCTCAAATTGGTGATGGCCAAATCCAGGCTACCACTGCAACTACTGCCACAAAAGCTGTTGTCTCCCAAATAAACGATGGTCAGATACAAGCTACCACAGCCACTACCGCAACCAAGGCAGTTGTTTCTCAGATTAACGATGGCCAGATTCAGGCTACTACATCCACATCCACAAAGTCTGTTGCTTCTCAGATTAGTGATGGCCAGATCCAGGCTATTTCTTCGACTCTTGTCAAGAGAGCTGCTGCTACTACTGCCGTTCACCAGGTCGGTTGCAAGAGTTCCGAGTCTTTGTCTCTGTCATTAAACAGCACTGTGTTAACTGACAGTCACGGAAGAATTGGATCTATTGTTGCTAACAGACAGTTCCAGTTTGATGGCCCACCACCACAGGCTGGTGCCATTTATGCTGCTGGATGGTCTATCACTGATGATGGAAAATTGGCCCTTGGTGAGAACACTACATTCTACCAGTGCTTGTCTGGAACCTTCTACAACTTGTACGACGAGTCAATTGGTGCCCAATGCACTGCTGTCAACTTCTACGTTGTCGACTTGGTTGACTGTTAAGTTCGTGCAACTAATTGTAAAAACGTTTCTAAACCGGCATGATGTGGTGTATATTAGTCCTTAGCATATATTTATATGGTTAACCTTTTTGTGAAAGGTATCTGTATATCTTTTTTGTCTTTATATATTATTTTCTGGTTCATTTTTTAATAAATTTAATGGAAGAAATATAACTTGTTGAATCGAGTGAAGTAGTGTGTAGTTCTCTGGTTCTGCTAACCTTGGATGGTCCGTTTAGCTGGGGGCATTATTTATGTACATAAATCGCATTTTCCGCGTGAACTAATTTTCAAAAAAAAAAATGAAAAGCATCGATGAACAGTAAAAAAAAAAAAAAAAAAAACTATGCAAGAACAAATCCTCCACCTCTCCAAAAGAGCACTTGTGTGTTTCGTGCCCTGAATAAATGCCCATCCTAGTCTCGTATGCATTGTTATATAAATAATTAATGATTGGTATAAGGAAAGAGTTTGGACTAGTGGTGAAAGCCACTGATGGGGTGAAAGTCATTGGTGGACAACTTAGCCAAGTTCGTTATAGACGTACATTAGCATACCCATTTTACTCTAAAGTGGGAAATATACCACCTGCACGTCATTCCAGGAAGCAAACAGTTTTCAAGAGACTTATGGATGAGTTCCTGGGTCCAAAAAATTACAAAGGTGAATACTATCTGAACAAATATGCGTATCCAAACCAGGATCACACGACCAACTATGTGGATCCCGAAACAGAAAGAGGAAATTCGTTACTAAGTACAAAAGGTCATTCAAGTAGATCTGCAGAACAATCCAGCAGCAGTGAAGGTGCAAAAGATGGAGAAGAAGATACAGAGTCTAATTTGTTAGGTTCCGGAGGAAACGGTAAGGTGAGAAATAGTCTTCAACCGTTTCCTATGAATACACACTGTCATACAAACACGCAAGTGAGCAAAGAGATGAAACAACAGATTATTAATGATGTGGTGAATTTAAGTCTCACGCCTCAAAGCGTAGCTTTGAAATATGGGTTGAAGATTCAAAGAATAGAAGCTATTGTGAAGCTGCATGAAATTGAGGAAAGGTTCAAGTCTGAAGGAAAGATTACCAAGGACATGCAGAAATTCGCAGACGTCATGTATAATTTGTTTCCGCTTTACGATCCAAAGAAGAATGCAGAGAATTTGACAGAAATTCCTATTCCCGAGGCAACTAAGCAGTCTCGTTTCCTCACAATTGCAGAATCTGAACCTTTTGGACCCATTGACGCTGCCCAAGAATATGGACTTGAGCCTGCTGCTGTAACGTTGCAACGTTTATCTCATGGAAGTGAGCCATCATCGAATGATGTCAAAAAGGAGCAGAAGAAAGATAGTCGTTCATTTATTGCTCCTATGAATAAGGGTGATCGTTCAGCTTTCCGGTTCACTAATGTTAAGGTTGGTAAGGTTGGCTATAGATATGGAAAATCGTTCAGGGACAATAGAAAAGACAGGAAAATTGACTTTGATGCTGCTGGTAAGATGTATTACCCGATTGAGTGATGTTGTTTCATGGAGTTCTAAAGCGTTATCAGTAAATTTTGTAAATAGTCTAAATAAAGTAAGAACCCGTTTATATTTATCTTTACATCTACGATACTTATTGTCCTGTACTTCCTGCCGTCGGATTCTGCCGATGTATTTATTTGTCATTCAATTTCTCAAACTTGATGCTCTAATTCTTTAATTCTTAACAGTTAACGCACGTGCGGAATAACTTTTTTTTTTCACAACTATATCAGTCAATTAAGTACCTTATGCCCGGCCAGGCAAAAACCGAAAAGAACTACAGTTGTACCAAAGGCATTTATCTGATAGGTTATAATGACCCAAGACAATAAGAACGGTAAAGAACAGATTTGTTAGTTATTGAAAAGTTGTGCTTTTTTCAAGAAATCAAGTATTGAAGAGCAATCCTGAATCTTATCTGTTGGCTAAATCTCAACTTGCATTATCACGTGGAAGAAAAGTTCCGCCGCTTCAAGTCGGCCTTTATATCTCGAGGATATAAATTATGAGAGATCTGCATAAAATATCATTCACCATGTTTTTTTCTCTTGGCTTACGGGCTGTGTTTTGTGTTTTGTATATTAGTGTCATCCATTATCATCATTATAATGTCGGAACCAATTCTAGCTGGTCATAGAGGGTAGGTGGTACAGCAAATCTAGTGAAGCATTGTTCAATTATTTTACTAACTTATCGGCCGTTGGCTTTTGCATTCAGTTTTAAGGCTAAATGCCCTGAGAACACAATTCTTTCATATGACGCCGCTGCAGATAGTGGTTGTGATGTTGTGGAGACAGACTTGCATATTTCTACTGATAATATTATTGTCATCTCCCACGATTCAGAAACAGAGCGTGTTTTTGGTAAATCTTACAATGTCACCCAGGAATCATATAAGGATACCCTTTCTAAGTTGCGTACATTGAGAGAGCCTCACCTTCCAATGCCTACATTGAATGAACTTCTAAAGTGGTGCCGGGAAAAATCTGAGAAAACTGGAAGGAATATTCAACTTATGTTGGATATCAAAAAAGATTGCGATCCTAAGCTGTTATTAAAACTTTTACTGCAAGATTTAGAGGAAGCTGGCCCAAACATCGAATATTGGCATAATAAATTAATCTTTGGAATGTGGGATTCAAGATATTACTGTAAAGAAATGGATCCTTTTCGGATTATAAACATTACGTTTGACATTGATGTTGCGGAAAAGGTGGTTGCTGAAATTAAGGAGAAGGGCGGGAGAGTTTCGGCTGTTTCAATTTTTTACCTCATATTGTACAATTCTTCATTATCCAGGAAATTGTTCGATTTCTGTGTCAAAAATGACATCAAAATTTGGTTTTGGACGATTAATCTTAAAAAAGAAGCGATCGACGCTGTTAATTTCTGTGCTCTTCCATCCGGAGAAAGCATCTTGGCAGGTTTGATCACGGATGATCCAATTGAGGCATCTGCCAAAAGGCCAGAAAATTTGGGCATTATGTATAACGCAAATTTATTCGTGAAAAGGCATCTTTATGTTGGTTTCCTCTACTTACTGCATAACAATTATAATGTGGTTCCCATCTTTACACTTTTGAAGACCCTTGGACTTTTATAAGAATTCCATTTTATATATTTCAACCTAAAATAACCGCTCTCGTTTACGTAAAATCCTGCGTGCTTGTGCTATCATTTATGCCCGTAAAATATCACGGCGTCTAATTTTCGAATATTTCTCTTACATTGCCCATATAATCTTCAAGCTTTTTCTGAATTCGGCCAAGTATAAGAGCACGCTTGTTAGGACCTTTACTGTTATAAGATATCGTTTCTCTACAATTCTGTCTTTTTCTGCTGACAAAATTTTGTTGCGACAATTTTCATGTGGTTAAATCAAGGATTGTGTGCTTTTCTTATCCAGTGTTTATTTTTGGTTAAAACCACCACTTGTGCTTCTCAATATGACTTCTTTCTAAATTACTTAAAACATATTCATAATAGTCAACGATCTTTGCCAGATTTGAAATTTAGCAATGGAACATTTGTTAATATAGAGGATTTAGCAGAGGTAAATTTAAATCTCACAGAAATCATCCACTATACTGAGGAGGAAATTTTAAGTAAATCCTTCTATCAAATGGCGAAAGTACCCGGTTATAAAATCATTCATCTTGAAGGTATAGGTGAAACATGGAACGTCGACCAATTAGAAAAATTTACCATAATCATGAATAAGTGCCAAACTGTTCATAATATACTAGGATTTGTAATTGATCTCAATGCAACAGATTTTCAAAGTAACTCACTTCCCTATCTCAAGGTCGCCGTACATGATATGAAAATCAATTTACAAAAAAAGAAGAAGCACAATCAATTTGTCGGATTTTACATCGGAGACGATGATTTCAATTATGTTCTAACCAAAAGTGAGATGCTGCTATATCTTCAATGCAGCAATCACATGCCCCCGGACTTATTTATGACCAGAACGACAATTAAGTCAGTCCAACAAATAAATGAAGAATGTAAGAACTTTCCTACTGAACTACAAAAGTTGGAAATAAATACATCAGTACTACCATATTCACCACGACCCGGTCGATGCGACTGTATAATGACGTCTCTTTACTGCTATTCTAACCCAGAATCCAACATTAATTGGCATACAAACATGACAATCCGCGATAAAGTTTGCCAGGAGATCGACTGCAGTTCGATCGAGAATCACGCTGATACAGGACACTATGGAATATTTGGAGGATGCACAGAGGCCCAAAAGAACTCTATTATCCTCAATCTTTATTACACGTACCATAAAATGGATCCCAAATACTGCGATCATAATGGTCTAGCACAAATCCGAGATTCGGAGCCACCTGCATCAGACTTCAGAGACATAATAGACGTTGCGGGAATAAAATGCGGGGAGGAAATACCAGATGACTGGAGTAATTATGTCGTTGGAGTTAAGAAGCCGCAAGTGAAGCATAACGTGTCAGATTCCATTGACAACGTGTATGAACAGGAAGCAATTGCTTTCACAAATGGGGTAGCACGATGTAAAAACAGCATCAACAAACTCTTGGCTACCAGTATATTTATTATGTCAGCTCTGTATATGTTCTGTGCAGGTGGAATGCGGCAGATCTTTATAACAGTTTATATCTAAATGTACGTACTATAACGCAAAATGCACCAGTTTCATTTATACAAGTTAATGCTTCTCATCCCCGTCATTATTATCTTCTTTTTTCCCCCACTTTACACCCAAGAACCCATTTTTGCCATTAAAGAGTCCCATAGGTCTCATAAATGAGCCAGTATTCTGCGGATGGCCCACTAGATAGAATCTGTTATTTCCTTTCACGTCCAATGTCACATAGTTGAATTTTTGAGCCACAACATTTTCTTCGATGGCCTCAACACGAACCACTCCCACAGTGTACTTACTTTCAACAAAAAATCTCATTATAAGCCTATCCGTGCCATCTTTTGCTGTGTATTGGGTAGCCCTTATAGGTCTATCTCTGGTCCATCGATCTTGTGGCACATCACCGTAAGCTTTAAGCTTAATTTTACCTTTTTTGATTTCTTCATCGGAATATCCCAACATCTTAAGGCATTGTTGATTTTCTTCTATCATACTGACGACACGATTGAACGTTGATGTTTGTCCTGAAGGTGAAAAAAGCTCCTTGAACACTAAATATAACGAAACACTAGTCACACCAAGTGCTGCTAACACGATTGCGGAGGACAGCATAAATTTCGCTCCATTTTTAATTCTCTTTCCTAATGGAATGTTCTTTTTAGCTGTTGGATTTGCAGATGGATTTAATGTGCATTTAGATTCAGAGAAGAATCTGATGTGATTATGCACGGTCGGAACTTTACACCTCACAATTGGTAAAAGTTCAGACAATATTCCTGTTGACGGAAGCCCACACGCAAATCTTCTGGACAGCATATTCCCTTTTAAGCAATTTGATTTGATTGAAATGTCAATTTTATAATTCTGGTTGGATCGACATGCCTCTAAAGATTGACTTCACTGTCCTATATGCTTTTTTATTTTTTATTTTTTTTTTCTATCCAATTTTTTCGCAGACGCTTCGAACGATAAAGGCGTGTGTGTGTGCTTACATTTACCCCACAAGCCCAAAAATAGTTCTTGGAAATAGGCCAGGGTAAAGTTATGCTTTTGAAGGTAAATAAATCAAAATCAAGCACTTGGAATCGATGAATATGTGTCTGAGACTTGTAGTGTGTTCTCAGATAAGCAGGAGGAGTAGGTTCGGATATATGTTCATAATTCGGCGAAAAAAAGCGTCAATCGACTCATACAAGCTGTCTCTTGACTTGAAGCTAGTAAGCCTGTTGTAATAGTTGTAAATGCCCATAATCTTTGGAACACACCAAAACAAGAATCCTTGTACGTACATGATACTTAGCATGATTAATCATTAGTACTGCATTGAATTAATGTTTCAATTCTGGTAATATAATTCAGGCTGGCATTGCTAGAGCCACAGCATGAGGTTATGTCACGTGACCAAAACGATGTTGGTGGAGAAACTATCCATCAAAGATATATACACAAAAGCAATGCCTTCTTATACATGGTGACAGTTTGAAAATATGTAATTTAGTGGCAGTTAGGGAGTAATTAGTGATATGAATGTTTAATGTTTAGGAGGTCGTAAATACCAAGGAGTATTTAATTTTAAAAACATCCAAAAGCGGTAACAAAAGTCCGCATGAGAATGAAACCAGCAAAAGAAAGCGAAGAAAAACAAAAACTTATATAAGAAGCCGCGAGTAAGTAAGTGAAAAAAAAAAAGGTTCATCTTAAACTTGGACAAAAAGGCATGCTAAGTCAGATGCCATTAAAATATTAGAGCTTATTTGAACAATTATCCGGTATTTACTCTAATTATACAGGAAACATCTATATAACAAAAATGGGAAAAGCAGCAGAACTTATCAAAGCTAACAAGTACTTTATGAGCTCCAAGTCATGGTGTCCAGATTGCAAGTACGCTAAGGCCATCTTTCAGAAGTATGGTGTTTTGGACAAGGTTAAGATTGTTGAGTTAGATAAAATTGATCCAAAGGAAGCTGAAAGTTTGGAAAAAGAGATTACTGCCATAGTGGGAAGAAAGTGGGTCCCAACTATTTTTTTCAACGGCAAGGAATTTGGTACTGAAGAAACTTTAAAGAAGCTCGAGAGTCATGATCAGACGAAGAAGACATTTGAGCAGGCAGGTCTTTTGTGATTAGCTTAGTTAATAAACTATATTATTTAATTTCTGAATCTTGTGTAGACAGGGGGTGTAACGTTTTAAAGCAGGGGGTGCAATTTTTTTAGACATATTTTTTTTAATTATCAGGTGCTGGTACACTAAGTGAACTATTAAATTGCAACGATGACACACTCTACTTTTATCACAATATGCAAATAACATGAGAGTGATAGTGTATCAATAAAAAGGAACTTTGTACATTTATTGATAATAATGTACAGCTTTACGAAATACAATATCAGTGTTAAACACAGGGTTAACAACTCGAGAACATTAGCTACTGTGTGACTTAACAACCGTTTCGAGATGAATAATGGGCGGAGAAAAGTCGACAGAGGAAAATATTACAATAGAAAGATGGGAGAGCGGAGTTTTGAGAAGAATAAGCAAGAAACATGGTAAAATGGTAGAGCGGAGGTCGCAACGGTACATTATAAAGAAACAAATTTGTGTACGCAGGTTGTGTTAATGCTCGAAAGCGGGGGTGGAAGAATAAGTGAAGAAATCATGAATACAAATTTTTTTGATTGTTTTTGAGAATCTTCGCAAAGTTCTTAAGAGTACACACACAATAGAAGAATATGACGGGATGATCAGTTCAGTATATCAAAACTGTACCTTTAATTGAATATGCAGAAACTCAGTAAGGTATTGGACGGGAGGCAAAATAAAGGAAAAAATAGGGGACAAATAAGGCGGAAAGTTGGAAAGATACCTCCATCAAAACATGAATGAAGGCAATATTTATGGGCTGGCTTGGTTCAATAACTGCAATGAAATAACGGTAGCTACTAAGTAATTCGGATGTGCAAAAAACTCTGTTTCTAATTTGTTTGTCCTTCGATATCCAGCAAGTAAGTTAGTTGTGTGTTAAGAAATTCAGGGGATAATTAATATGAGTCCTCGATTAACGTACTACAGGTAGATGAATACTCATCGTTGCCAGGTAGGAAAAAAGCACATTTGAAATATACCAGGACAGAACGGCGTTTCTATTGGATCTAAAGGCTTTCCGCTTTAAGAAGTAAGACGTTGGTGCTGATAATTATTTAATTACATACGTATTGTGGAAAAAGCAAAGAAGATAATCAAAGTCATTGTTTCGAATGTGATTCAAATTACTCTAGTTTTCTAAAGGTCATTCATATTCCAAAAAATGTCTCAACAAGTTCTTTGTTTAAATTTCAGTCCAGGCGAAATTGTCCAATGACGATGGGTTGAATCGGTACCAAAAAAGAAAAAAAAAGAGAGAGCGAAAATAAATAAGATGCCGTAATAAAGAAAATTGGGATTGCAAGCGGCAAAAAAATTATATGAGATGTGAATAGATAAGATAGAATCAGCTTATAGGTAAGAAGTGTCTCAAAATCTTAAGTACCAGTGGTGTATGATAGAAATAAGAAAGTGATTACATGTAATAAAGTTAGTGTTAGTTTTCCGGATCGGAATGTAAAATGTATCAAATATTCTTAATACACTTTGGTATGGAAAGCAGGAGTTTTAGCTAATGTGAAAGGCTTAATTAAAATAAATCGAGCGGTCTTTTGAACAATAGAAAACGATAGAATATTGATGAAAAACTGTAGAAAATTGTCGGAGTTCTAAAGAGGCTCGAGGATCTGGGCATTTTTTTCTAACAGAAAAAATAAAATAGCAAGAAGGTCAAACCCCACCTTTCGGAAAAACTGATCGAGGTTCAACTTAATGGGAAGGGATATACACCCCATAAGCCGATATATCTCATCGGGAAGCGAACCCAGAAAGTTTTAGCCTGAAGTATCTGAACATAGCAAAGATCAAAATTAAAAAGTTTCAGTGTGACAGATTACAAACGTATGGTTATCAATTATTTCCCCATGAACACCTATCAGATGAATGAAAGCAGGAAAATTAGTAATGGAAAAAACAGCGAAAGAAACGAAAAATGATTTTATAACCGCAACTGGTGGGTGCATTTGGATTCTTTTAATACGGACAGCAAATTTATTCTTATTGTTCGACAACACTAGAGTTTACCATTTCGAGAAAATATTAGGTAACAGGAATGCATCTTAGAGTACTTGACCGCGTGGTGATCATTAGTTTTTTCTTTCTTTTCGATTCCATTCAGGCCATTATTGAAATCAAAAGACGATTAATTACGCTGTATAGGATTGGAGAAAAATAGCTGTTGAACAGAAACTGACTGTGGTATACTATTTAGGGGTACGGAAAAATCATAAAAAAAAAATTGTCCGACGTTGACAAGAATAGAATGAGGGGAATACGACACGGTGATACGGAGGCTATGAACTATTGAATAAATGATATAACAAGACAAATTCACGGAAAGCGATGATAAAGAAGGACTAAAAGCGCCCGGAAATAGAGAATATATCAAAATCTTGTATGGTGCTTAGTTATAATCAAAGCTGATTAATTAAACATGGGTATAAAGTGTAGGTCAAAATATCCTCCTCACAAATATAAAGTGGAGATGATTCGGTGGCAAAAAAAAATAATATGGGGAAAGATACCAGAGGAATAATGATTACTACGGCGAAAACCAGCAAATGAAAAGAAATAGAAATTGGGCTGTAGAGATATATATTATGCGTATCACATACACCACCACACTTGGGTATAATAAATAATGTATGAATAGAACTCAAGAAAAGTACAAGAAACTAAAAGAATAACGTAGGTCAAGACAGACAATAGGGGGTGGAGTAAAAAAAAAAGAAGTAAAAATAATAGTGAAATAAGGTTTTACCGGCTTAAAAGTGATTCAAGGAGGAATTAAGCACAAAAAAAAATTATGCATGCTTTAACCGGTACCTTGACGGTCATCTGGAATAGTCCCCATTGTTCTGACAGCTTGTTGCTCAATACCGAGAGTCGGATCTTGCTCTCAGGAACCCCGCCTGAAAAATGGGGAGGAGGTACATATACACATTTGCTTTTATGGCGTTCGTTCTTTATTTTGTTTATTTTTAAATTACATTTATGATATGTTTTCCCTGTATATATAAAGAGGGGGATTTCCCTTTTTTTAGCCTTATCGGTAGTTGTGTTTGTCTATTTCGTAATCTGTCAGTTTTGCCTCCTTTTTCTTCTTTCTTTATCCTCAAGCTGTGAATCGTATTATCTTTCGATAAACAACTTTAACAAAAAAGAAAATGTTCAGATACACCGCTGCAAAGGCATTTTCAGCTGCTTCCAGAGCAGCTCTCAAGCCAACTATGGCTTCGAGATTTTACTCTTCTTCTAAATTGTCCAAGACCATCACGTTGCCAACGGGTGAGACCTATGAGCAACCTACCGGATTGTTCATCAACAACGAATTTGTTTCTGGTAAGCAGGGCAAGACGTTTGGTGTTATCAACCCATCTACAGAGGAGGAAATATGTGAGGTTGCAGAGGCTATGCCTGAGGATGTGGATTCTGCTGTGGATGCCGCAGAGAAGGCATTCAACTCAGACTGGTCTTTTGGCGATCCAGCCAACAGAGGTAAGGTTCTTTACAACTTGGCAGACTTGATGGAGGCTCACAAGAAGACTTTGACCTCTATAGAGTCTCTGGACAACGGTAAGACTTTGGCCAACGCTGCAGGTGATGTTGGTCTTGTTATCAACTACCTCAGATTTTGTGCTGGCTATGCCGACAAGTTAGATGGTGAGGTTGTCGACACAGGCTCGGGATACTTGAACCTTGTCAAAAGAGAACCTTTGGGTGTTTGTGGTCAAATCATTCCTTGGAATTTCCCACTTTTGATGTGGTCTTGGAAGATTGGCCCTGCTCTTGCCACAGGTAACACTGTTGTGCTTAAGCCAGCTGAGGCAACCCCATTGTCTGCCCTTTACTCGGCTAAGTTGGCCAAAGAGGCTGGTGTTCCAGCTGGTGTCTTGAATATTGTTTCTGGTTTCGGTAAGACTACCGGTGAGGCCATCGCAACCCACCCTAGAATCAGAAAAGTTGCATTCACCGGCTCCACCAGAACTGGTAAACATATCATGACGGCTGCTGCCCAGTCTAACATCAAGAAGGTCACTCTTGAGTTGGGTGGTAAGTCCGCCAACATCGTCTTCAACGACTGTAACGTCGACAAGACCATCCAGAACATTATCACAGGTATTTTCTTCAACTCCGGAGAGGTTTGCTGCGCCGGTTCCAGAATCTTCATCCAGTCTGGTATCTATGACACCATCATAGAGAAATTGAAGACCGCTGTTCAGGCTATCAAGGTCGGAAACCCATTCGACCCAGCAGTTTTCCAGGGTGCTCAAACATCGCAGATGCAGTTGGACAAGATTCTTGGCTACGTCGAGAAGGGTAAAGAGGAAGGTGCACATCTCCTTACTGGTGGTGAGAGAGAGGGTAACAAGGGTTACTTCATCAAGCCTACTTTGTTCACAGAGGCCAAGCCTGGTATGGCTATCTACGAGGAGGAGATCTTCGGACCATTCGGTGTGATCACCAAGTTTGACACTCCGGATGAAGCCCTTGCTCTTGCTAACAACTCCGAGTATGGTCTTGCAGCTGGTATCCACACAGAGAACCTTAACACAGCTAAATATGTCTCCGACAGACTAAGAGCCGGTACCGTGTGGATCAACACTTACAACGATTTCCACTATGCCGTTCCATTCGGTGGATACAAGCAATCCGGTATTGGAAGAGAGATGGGTAAGTCCTCATTTGACAATTACACCCAGGTTAAGGCCATCAGAACAAAGATCGATGAGACCGTTGGCACTAAGCAGTAAGCGCATTGCTTTATTTTAATTTTAAGACTTATTCCATGGGTATTCCTATATTCTCTGTATTTAGTTGAATCGAATTCATACGACTCTAAGTGATATGGTACGTAGAAGAGGTAATTAAGATAGGTAGAGGGGCAATTAAGATATGCAGAGTATAGTATTTTATACATGGTGATTGCAAGTGTGATGAGAAAAAGGATTTTGACTAGCCACTGACGTATGCAGTTGCAAAATGATCTATCAAGAGGAAAGGTTACACTAGAATAATGTTATACTGTTGTAACAAAATAAGGCTTCTGCTTCAATTAAACGGCACTCTTTACTATTGTGGGCAACCGTGTTTTGCCTAATTCACATCACAGCGCCTTTCATGTCGCTATCATCTGCACACACAACTATTCATAATTACAATGGGTCGAACCACATGGATAGTTACTCGAGCATCTGGAAATACACGAATCCTGATCTGGGAAAAAATATGTTACGGTAAAAAATAAACGCGCTATGAATTTTGAAGGAGATACGTTTTTTTATACTTTTGCAAGTTAATATTCAGCAATAGGCACGTATGGCAAGGAGTAAAACACCTTTTTTATTTTAACAAAATTATATATTCACTGTTACATTGTATCAATGAATAATTGCATAACTTTAATTGGAGTTTTCGTTACAAGTTTGTCTACATTATATGTACATCTCTTCTTCCTATACAGTACAAGCGTGTCCGTAAAAATAACCCCAAAAATTAAACCGCGTAATTGTCCTCACAGATTAGTCGACATTTATAGAGTAAGCTGAGAAATACAGTAAAAGTAAATAAACGCTCAAGTGTGGAAAAATTTTTGAGATGGAAAAGTGAGAAAAAAAAAATAATTGAAGTGCTGTATTCAAGAAAAGGAAACAACGAAAACAAAAACAACAACAAAAAGGGAATAAAAATAAAGATGGGCGGACACAATAATAGATATGAGGAAAGAATAAAATTTGTACAGTAGCATGTTTACAAATTAGTGCATTGCCTGAATCCGCGTACTCGAAATAGTAAATTAGACAATCCAGTTCTTCGACCCTTCACAAATTTACCTTCAACTGTTTTTCTTCTCTTCGTTCCATTTATTCAGTTCCATTCTTTGCTTTTCGGTTGTACACTTTAATTCCTTATTCACCTTCATTCTCGTGGCTTGCTCGTTTTGCAAAATTATCCCGCAACTTGACTGTTCGTGATACATGCCCGTTAATTAATCGCAAAACAGACTCGTACAAAAGCTGAGACAAATACAATTGAAAAGGATCAGAGCGTCAAAATATATAATTCAAGTCTTACACTAGAGAACACAGAGAGGCAACATAACGGTGCATCTGCCATCATATATTTTCGTACAAATTCCAACGCCAGCATACAAAACCCTCATTTAAATCTGAATATCATAACATCTAACGCTATTACTCAATGGACCAACCATCAGGAGTAGATCAACCTGACAACACGGCAGACTCTGTGTCTAGAAGGACGATTGTCGAAGTGTCACAACTTTTGGAGAATTTTGCGCAAAACGATCGAATTTTTGACAATGAACTTCTTTATCCGACACCAAAGCCCTCAGAGATTGCCAAGTTCGACCCTGTTACTGGCAAATTATCACAGGCTACAATTGAATCAATAGTTACGTATCTAACATCTCCAGAAATTATTGATTACCAGTTCATAGTGGACTTTTTCCTCAGTTTTCGAACATTCATAGACACACTACCGTTAATGGAACTTCTTCTGTGCAGACTAACGTGGTGTCTAAAAGGTTCTCTTTCGGAGGATCCAGAGACGGCAACCATAGGAAAGCTTGCCCTTGTCAGAACTTTTGTCACCATCAGACATTGGATATTAAATCATTTTCAGGACGACTTTCTTAATGACAGACAAATGCGGGAACTTTTCACATCCACAATTAACGAGCTTCCCCATCACGAGTGTTACATTAAAAATGGCGGTCAATCTTCATCTTTGGGATCGAAAGTTCTTGTGAGTTTGAAAAAGAGCTATCTGGTGATGTGCCACATCTTCTGGAACACTGTCTCTCTCGACAAGTTAAAGGATGTTGATATTCTCACCTATCCGATCAAGAGTTACTCATCCATACCTCACACACGGCTTTCAGTGCTTGGACTGAGACAAATCCGTGATCCATCAGTCCGTAGGTCTGGAATTTTATCCATGGTCGAGCAGAACTCATCAAGTTCTGTTAATATGCTCTTGAAAGAGCATTCCAAACAAAATACCAACTCCAATAATACCTTAGAAAGCATAATTCAAGGAAGTTTGCATACCAATTGGAGAAAGGCTACCAGTCTGGGTGCTGCGATGGGTACGAGAGTTTCGCATTCATCAGCAAACAGATATGATAGCATATTTGCGAAAGATAGATTTATACTTCACCCAAAAGCATCGTTGGCATCATTGGGTCCAAAGAATTTGAAAAATGTTAGCCGTGATGGTACAATAGAAAATCTTTACAGCAATGTTCTGGAGCACGTGCAGACCACACCAGTGCAAGGAGTGAAGTCACTTGCTTCCACATCTGGTGATAGAATACCTACGAGTCAAGAAAGTAGGGGTTTCACAGTAGGTGGAAGGCTCGAAGTCTTCAGTGATAGTACAGTTATAAAGATAGCGCCAAGTACACCTTTGAAAAGACTGAACAGTCGTGTAAATGTTATGGCCAGCAAAAAGAAAGAGGCTCGTACTTCGAGAAAAATTGGAAGGTTGACGCATAGTAATACACAGCGAAGAAGGACGAGAATTTTAAGGCACTTGTTTCCCGGCGATTATGGTGTGGGATCCAATGTATTTAATGCTGGTGAAAGTTGCAAAACCGGGGTATCGGAAAGTTCTACTGGTGTATCGAAGTCAGAGGCAAAGCCACACAGATTGTTAAGTCTGAAAAGACAAATTGACACCGCTGGAAAAATCGATGTTTTGAGCAAGAGAGTTCTCACGGACTACGAGACGATACACGAGAATAAGGATAAGATCACACAGGCACGACTAAAGAAAAAGGCATCAATACCTAATATGGCCCAGGAAGAAAGCTATTTTCAGGAATCTCCAACAAAGGGAAAAGGATCAAGCCATGGAACAGCATCCATAGAGTCTTCGGCACTGCTTGCAAACTTTAACAGTAAGTTTGGACCCAATGATTCGAATATCGATAATAGTAGCATTTCTGATGCGATCGATGTAGATAATTCAGCTGTGGAGCAACAAGTGGACGAGTCGGCATCTGCATCGGAGAATCCTGATGATAAACTGTCCTTTAAGTCACCGTCTGTTACAATAAACTGGTCGAATTCGCTGGATATTTCGCATTCCACTAGAGATATAGTCGACATGTCTCTTCATCCAACTGGTACAGAGAGGATCGTGGATTCTGAAGTGGCAGCCAGTATTGAGGAAAAACAGATAGAGGAACAAGACAACCAAGAACAGCAAAATGCACCTGAAGATGCTAATGAACAGGCCACGATTTCTACTGATAGGACAAGCTATTATGATACTAAGAGTACGCCACCAGTAAAAATTGATCTTAAACCCATGAAAAGTGCACATGCTTTAGATTTGTCTGATTCTGAATTTTTTTCCTTTGAGTCGGCAGCAAGTCCTATATTATCCAACAGAAGCTCTAAGACGGATGCCAGCGAGAATTTACTACAGCTTGACGATGCCATGTTATCTGCCAACAATGACAAGAATACCAATAGCATGAATTCCACTGTTTCACTTATCAAGGAGAAAAGGAATACCAACATGTCTACTGTGGAAGAAGACGAGACATGCGTGAAAATTCCGAAGGAAACTCAGGAGGTTGTTCACCATGAAGATGTTGCTGGCATAAATGAAGATCATAGCATCGAAGAAATTGTTCAGAAAGCATCTATGAATGAGAATGATGATGATAAAATGTACGGTAGAAATGGTGAAGAGGGAATTAGTGATCATGATGAAGATGCTGAAAGCGGGTCTAAAAGTGCATGCAACATAAAAAGACAGGAAAGCAATCAGCAGGAGAGTCCAAATTCATTTAGAAAGAACTCCTCAGGACTTCGAACGACTGATTCGCTAGATGGTACTTTACCCCTTGGATGCTCTTCTATGATCTCAACACCACCGACTTCTATCAAAGAAGGTAAGAAGAGAATTAAATCCGATGAAACGGACCTTGAAACTGACTTGGACAAGCAGATTTCGGTCAGGGTTATCTCCCGCAACAGCGTTGTGTCATCAAGATCTTACATGACGTATGATTCGTCACTTTCGTCTGACGGATATGTGCAGGACAGGTGTCAATTTTCATCTGCTAAGCTCAGGAAGAAGAATGCATTCAATGATCTCAGAAAAGGATTGGTACATGAAGTGGTGACGGAGGATGATACTCACAATTCACCAGCCCCTCATGAGGATATTGCAGTTCAAGGTAACGGTGATACTGATTCAAGTCCTCATGGAAGTTTACTTCTGGGATCATCCTCGTACAGCTCTTATTCAATTGATTCGCATAATCTTTGTGAACAAATGGCGCTTCCTTTTTACATTGGCGATTTGACTAACGCGAATGTTAATAAGACCGGGATTGCAGTTGACAAGACAGAAACTTCGATTTCTTCCTCCTTATCGCAATCCACCGTATCTAGTGGGCAATGCTCTTCTGATTTGTCCTCATCAGAGAGTCCACAATCATGCCTTTTACCATATCCTGGCATTTCTCAGTCTGCTATTGACGAACTTGCTGCAATCCCAGATAATGAAATAGACTGTAACCCAATCGAATATGCAAGAAGTAAGCTTAAAGGTGAGATGTCGACTGAGAAAAAAGGTGTCCCTGAATTCAATGATAAGAAGGATCTTACACCTCCAATGGAACCAACTCACGAGGAGGATGTTATTAATGGGTCCGGTGAATCGTTGAATACAATGGAAGAGCAGAAATTGGAAGATAGGGTTCATGATTTATTTATTTCATCGAGTCCAAATGCTGTTGAAAAAGGGGAAGATAGCGGGAAAAAACTGTTTAATCACCAAAGGACACCAACATCTGTTTCAGCAGGATCTAGTACAAGACTAAAGTACAGTTCTGTTTCTCTAAAGCATCAACCTAGGAGCACCAGTTCGTTTGATATCGAGTCGTTAAAGCTCACTCCTAAGAAGTTGTTATATGGAACGCCATTGATGAGTGTTCAGGAAGCCATGTATAAGGGCAACCATATACCATTTATCTTAAGTTACGGATCCGACGTCTTATTCAACCAGATGACTCTGATTGAACGAGATCTACTTCTTTCCATTGATTGGAAGGAGATTCTTGACACTAAATGGGACAAGCCAATCAACCCATATAGCTCATGGCTTAGACTTTTGCTTGATAGCGTAGACAAATCTGGTTTAGAGATTATTACGTTGAGATTTAACCTTGTCACTAACTGGATTATATCAGAGATTCTTTTATGCAAAGACTTGGCCGTTCGCGTACTTACAATCTCCAGGTTCATTCACTTGGGAATCGTTTGCAAAAAGAAGCAGAATTATGCCACAATGTTTCAGGTGACCTTAGCATTAACTGCACCAATCATCAAAAAATTGAAATCCACATGGAATGCCATTGATGCGGGAGATCTGTTGGTTTTGAAAGAACTCAAGGATGCTACCTCTCCCGCAAACAATTTCAAGGACATTCGGGATCAAATGGATGTTGCAGTTCCTTCGAAAGGTATAATTCCTTTTATTGCCCTTGATTTAAGTGATTTGACAGTTAATTCTGAACGATCGGACACTATTGCAGTTGCAACGGATACAGATGGAGAAGAGGCTGGTGAACCATATGAGTTAATTAATTTTGATAAGTTTAGAACAAAATGTGGAATATTGAAGAGGATACTGAGACTAATCGACTGGTCGAAGTTGTACAAACTTACCGAAAATAAAGAGGCCCTATCTAAGTGTTTGTACCTCAGTTCGATGAGCGAACAGGAGATGGAATATTGCTATGCACATCTTGATACACCATAGTTGATGCGTATTTGGGCCTCAACATAGAGTTAAAATAAATTGTATACTAAAGAATATATTAAAATGTATCACGTCTTAGATTTAAGGGTCATAAAATTTTATATACAACAGAGTGAATGTAACTGTATATTAAAGTATAGAAAAGATGCCAATTGCATGTGCGTCTAATGAATTATCTCTGCAAATTTTGAATACAATGAGCGAATAAAATCAAAGGTGAAGCCAGAATGAAGAATATGCTTAACAGTTTTGATGATCAAAACCAAAATTAAGCAGCCAAATATTATAAGTATAATGTTACCCCTAGTCTTTTGGGTAAAAACGTTCCGCTTTTTAACCTGCTCCAAAGCAAGTATTTCCTTTCCAAAAGAAGTTAAAGTTTCCTCGTCCTTCTTCAAACTTGATTTGACAACAGTCAATCTAGCGTTTAGATCATTGAGATTCGTAAACAAATCACTTGATTTGAGCTTTCTCAAGTCATTTTCTTTAATGCTATCAACATCCCCCGAATATGTTTGTATATCTTTAATAGTTGCCTCGAGCTGTCTATTCAGCTCATCGAGCTTTTCATACTTGCTATGGACATCCTCAAATAACTTTGTGTTATCTTCATCAACGCTGTTGATACACTTTGCAAGGTTTGCATTGATCATATCATTAAGATCTTCAAACTTTTTACGTATTTCAGGCGCAATAAAATTTCTTGACGATCCTGACGAGGGTAAGTCAGCAGATGCATAAGAACTTAAGTGAGATGAATCAAGTCCAGAAACATTTTGAGAGTGTCCTGACTCATGTGATATATTCGATTGTGATTGTAATCCAGAAGATAGTGGAAATGATGTCATGCTTTTTAATCTATTATGTGAGGAGGACAATTTGCGATCATCCGGAGTGTCTCCAGAGCTTCTTGAACTCGTATTAACCTGCCCAAACGAATCTCTTGCAAGTAATCTTGGACTATTTGAAGTGCTATCACCAAAGCTGTTTCTTTTACTGGCAAATTCCGAAGAAGATGGGGTGTTTGAAGTCCGCGAGTAGCGTAAAGAAGGAGAAAGAGCTATTGGTGTCATGGAACTGCTCATCAAATCTTCATCCGGTGTATTCATTCTAACAGGTGAATCATAGAACCTCCTGCCTAAAGATGAACTTAAATTCACGGCCGAATGAGACCTCAAATGCCTTTTGTCTGCAGATGATTCTATTGCCGTCAGAAGCAAACTAGCTGTTGAATCTGCTGGTAAATTAGTCATTGAACTTGCTGAACGAGAATGTTTAAATTCAACTCCGTGTACGGATGGATACAACACACTCGAATTGCTATTTTCCGACGTATTACGAGTCTTTCTATCGGAAGATACGTAACTTACCTTCGAGGGAGGATCCAGCATTGGCTCTTCTTGATCCCCAGTTCTCGCATCATAAAAAGGTAGCAAATCATTGGATCCATCGGCAGAACTACTTTGCCCATTTCCGTGCATAAAAAATGGTGCTGCAAGCTTCTTTGTCAGCTTTTTTGCATAGCTGTAAGGTCCATGATGACGATGATGGTGATGACCATTAAAATGATGATGATGATCTTTGTCATCATTAATCAGAGGGTATTGATATATAACCTCATTCAGACTGTCATTAGGACTATCCCAGCTTTGTGTCTCCGAATTTGGTCCTGAATCTATCGCTTTGTCTGCATCTATGGATTGCGGCATTAATCCAGAGGAAAAATATGTGTCTTCAAATTATTCTATCCGAACGAAAAATACAATTCTGATGCTAGATGAATGAGCCCAGCTAACTTCAACAATGAATCCCTTTTCTCTATGAAACTTAAATAATCGCTATTACTTTATATATGACAACGTATTTTTTATTGGAATCTGTGTGAGTGCAACTAATAGTAAAGAAAATGTGAAGTTTATTTACCACCTTTCTTATTGTACTGGAGACTTCGACTTCCGCAAAAGCCTCCTATTCTTGTCGCGTCGATGGACCCAAATTAAAATTCCCATCGTCTCTCGTGGTCAGAATGTGAACAAAACAAAAGAAAACAAAGAACGCGCTCAAGATTCGCGACTGACAGCAACGGCCAGATATGTAAATATCCAGAAATCACCAGATCGACAGAGGAAAATCAATCGGACATTTATTCGTGTTGTATGAACATTTGAAATCGGAAATATTTGAATCAATGAACTGCAGAAAACTAAATCCTCAGGTACTATACACAGGCACTTACTCCTGTATGTTTAATAGTGGAAAACTTAGAAATGGCCTCAAATCTTCTCTGTGTATATTTCAGGTAAGGACCTAAAATGTTAGCGGAAGCCTAGATCTCAAATCATTTTAATCCGAAAAAGTATTTTGCGACTGCATGTTCGTTATGATTAATTTAAAAGCACACATAATACTGACCGGCTCTGTATTGGAAAGCATGAACAGTAATAATTGATCACTTTTTCATCCCTATTCACTATGATCTGCTTCATTCTTTTCAATCATTTTTTGTCCTGTTTTCACTTTGAATTTTCGTATTATTTTTGTCCCTCCTGAATTTTTTTGGAATAGAAGCACCTCAATCTTGAATAAACCCACTACTACTTGATGAATAAAAAATTTCCCTGTTTTCACTAAACAAAGTGTCTTTCCCTTGAAATCTTTTTTTTTCTTGTTGTTGTCCTTCGAAAAGCAAAAAAAAAATATAAATAAAAAAAGCGTGCTACCTAACTGCTAACTTGCACTTCCCTCTCCTACCAATTAAAGCCTGTCTCTTTCCCATTACAGCATATTTTAAATTGTCAGTCGAAAGATTGCAGTTTGCGTTTTGCCCGCTAATTAATACTACTTTCAGCTGTAAATATTAAGTGGCGTGTTCAATCGTTGTTAGAATATTTACTACCTTTGATCCGACACAGATCAACAATTTTTATTCATTTCTCACCTGAAACAATCTAAGGCAAAAAGTAACAATCTCTGATTTAGCAGATTTTCTGGAAGATCTGCAAATATGGCATCCAACTTCGAACCAGGAACTCGATGCTGGATTCCTGATGAGGCTGAAGGTTGGCTTGGAGTGGAAGTTAAAGAAGTTACCCATGAAAACAAGAAGTATCAACTTCATTTGATTACAGATGATGGTTCGAACGAAATTAATTTGGAGTTACCATCACTCGATGATGGCACTAAAAATCTTCCTTTACCAAGAAATCAAGTTGAAGCTGTTGAGGATCTTACAGAGCTCTCTCATTTGAATGAACCTTCGGTTCTTAATGCTATTCGAACACGTTATGCGCAGTTGAATATATACACATATTCCGGAATTGTTCTTATAGCTATCAATCCCTTCCAAAGGAACGATGAGCTCTACTCTCAACATAGAATACAGAGGTACGCGTTCAAGCGTCGCGGTGAAGAGGAGCCACATTTATTTGCAATTGCTGAAGAAGCTTATAGATGTATGATAAATGAACGTCAGAATCAGTCGATCGTCGTTTCCGGTGAATCTGGTGCCGGTAAGACTGTTTCGGCTAAATATATTATGAGATATTTTGCATCTGTTGAGACAGATGAAAAGAAGCATGACATGTCTGATACCGAAAAGCGTATTTTGGCCACGAATCCTATTATGGAGTCATTTGGTAACGCCAAAACCACACGAAATGATAATTCATCCCGATTTGGTAAATACTTGGAAATTCTTTTTGACAAAGATGTTGTGATTTGCGGTGCAAGAATTAGAACATATCTTTTGGAGAGATCTAGATTGGTGTTCCAGCCCAAAACCGAAAGGAACTACCACATTTTTTATCAGATAATGGCTGGACTCGATGCTGACACAAAGAAAGAATTTGGTTTGTCTTCAATTGATGATTTTCATTACTTAAATCAAGGAGGTGCTCCGATCATCGACGGCGTTGATGACAGTAAAGAGTTTGAAGAAACTTGCCGAGCCCTATCATTGGTTGGCATCGATGAAGTTAAGCAGAAGGATATCTTTAAAATCCTTGCCGGTTTGCTGCACATCGGTAACATTAATATTCAGAAGACTAGATCGAGCGCAATCCTCTCTTCTGATGATCCAAACTTGCAAAAAGCAAGTGAATTATTGGGATTGGATGCGGAGAATTTTGGTCGTTGGATCATCAAGAAGCAAATCAATACGCGTTCCGAGAAGATCATCTCAAACTTGAACTATGAACAGTCTGTTGTTGCCAGAGATTCTGTTTCCAAGTTTATATATGCGTCATTATTTGACTGGCTCGTTCAATTTATTAATGCTGATCTATGTTCGCCTGAGCTAGAGGACAAGATTGTAACATTTATCGGTGTGTTGGATATTTACGGTTTCGAGCATTTCAAAAAGAACTCGTTTGAACAATTCTGTATCAATTATGCCAACGAAAAGTTACAACAGGAGTTCACACAGCACGTGTTTAAGCTTGAGCAGGAGGAGTACGTTAAAGAGGAGATTGAATGGTCGTTCATAGAGTTTTCGGATAACCAGCCATGTATCAATGTGATTGAGGGCAGACTTGGTGTTTTGGATCTTTTGGATGAGGAAGCTCGTCTGCCTTCTGGTAATGATCAGCAGTGGATTGATAAGATGTATCAGTCGTTACTTAAGAAACCCACGGACGATGTTTTCCACAAGCCACGTTTCAGTAATGACAAGTTTATTATTTCTCACTATGCTTTGGATGTGACTTATGATTCGGAAGGTTTTATCGAGAAAAATAGAGATACTGTGTCTGACGGGCAACTGGAGACATTGAAGGCCACTAAAAATGAGTTACTGGCCGATATCCTATCTACTCTTGAAAAGAAGACCGAGAGCTTAGATAAGAAGCCAAAACGGAATAGAAGAATGGGAGCAATGAGGAAGCCAACGCTTGGAAATATCTTCCGTTCATCTTTGATCGATCTTATGAAGACAATCAACTCCACCAATGCGCACTATATCAGATGTATAAAACCAAACGAGGCGAAAAAGGCCTGGGAGTTTGATCCACTGATGGTTCTTTCCCAGTTAAGGGCATGCGGTGTTTTGGAGACCATTAAAATTTCTTGTGCGGGATTCCCTTCGAGATCCACATATCTGGACTTCTTGGTGAACTTTGCAGTTCTCCTTCCTACAGAAGAAAGAGAGCAGTTTTTGAGGGGTGAGGGAACTGTCGAGGAAGCGAAGGCAGCAACCAGAAAGTTGCTGAGTGACAAGATTAATGACGATCACAAGTACCAGATCGGTAAGACCAAGGTGTTCTTTAAGGCAGGAATACTTGGTGTGCTGGAAAAGATGAGGTCGCACAAGATCAGAGACTCTGCTATAATAATACAAAAGAATATGCGTGCTCACTATATCCGCAAGCAGTATTTGGAGGCTATTAGTTCGTTATACTCGGCCCAGGCTGCTATTAGGGGATATTTGGCAAGATCTAGAATTAGCAGGATGTTAAAGACCGAGTCTGCAATCAAGATCCAATCGTTGATTAGAGGAAGTGTTGTGAGATCCCAGTTCAACAAGGCAATATACTCCTTGGTCTTGCTTCAGGCTGCACTTCACGGTGCATATGTAAGGAACGACATTCTCAGAAGCGTGAGATACCATTCAGCAATCTCCATTCAGTCTGCACTTCGTGGATTTTCTGCCAGAAAAAGATATCAGCACGTTGTCCATTCGGCCATTGTCATTGAATGTTGTGGCCGGAGATTGTTGGCTAAGAAGAAGTACAATAAGCTCCGTGCTGAAGCAAAGTCTTTGAACAAGATGAAGGAGGTTCAGTATGGCTTGGAGAACAAGGTGATTGAGTTGACGCAGAACCTCACAAATAAGGTCGAAGAGAACAGGAAGTTGATGTCTCAGATCGAGGAGTTGCAGCAAGTCCTAGCCACGACTAGAGACCAAGAGACAGAGTTGAAGCAGAAGCAGGTTAAGATGTCCACTGAGTACAACACAGAGATCTCGGGTCACCAGAAGAAGGTTGCGGAATTGAATGACCAGATCTCGCAGTTGAAGCATGAGTACGAGGATGCCAAGGTGAAGGTGGAGGAAATGACTAAGGCACAGTCTAATTTGAGAGAAGAGCTCACGAAGAATGTCGAGGACTTGAAGAAGGCACAGGATGAACTTGATTCGAGCAAAAAGGAGAATGAAACTCTTCACGGATCTATCGAAAGGCTTCAAAAGGACCTCGACAGCTTACAGAAGAGACTTGCCACCGCTGCAGTTGCTGGTGGTGCTGCTGATGCATACGTGTCTTCCACAAGTTCGTCACCTGTGCGTAGAAATGTTCCTAGATCACCAACAACAGGAAACTTTGAGCCACGCCCAGCTTCCATATTTGCAACTGCAAGTAAGGAAGAAAACAGTTTGGAGGCCATCAATACGGAGCTTTGGACTTTACTTAAGGATGCCAAGACTCTTCATAAGGAAGTTGTTGAAGGCTTGCTAAAGGGACTTCGCTTGCCAGCAGCTTCTGTTGCTTCTGAGCTAACGAGGAAGGAGGTTTTGTTCCCTGCCAGAATCATAATCATTATCATTAGCGATATGTGGCGTTTAGGTCTGACACACGAGTCTGAGACATTTCTCGGCGAGGTTTTGTCTGTCATTCAGGGAATTGTTGGCTCTCTTAAAGATGACGATGTTATCGCCCATGGCTCGTTCTGGTTAACAAATGTCCATGAGCTTTACTCATTTGTTGCATATGCTCAATCTACTATTATCGGAAACGATGCCATCTCCAAGGACATGACGGACTCAGAATACGATGAGTACCTCAAGTTGGTTGCAGTGGTCAAGGAGGACTTCGAGTCTCTTTCCTACAACATCTATAACATGTGGATGAAGAAGATGCTCAAGGGTCTAGAGAAAAAATGTATATCAGCAGTCGTCTTGGCCCAGGCGTTGCCAGGATTTGTTGCACCTGAGTCTCCATCACCTCTCATTTCCAAGATGTTCCACAATGAGCCTAAGTACAAGATGGATGACGTGCTTACGTTTTTCAATACCGTGTACTGGTCTCTGAAGGCATACTTTGTTGAGCCTCAGGTTATTAATAACGTCATCATAGAACTTCTTAAGTTTGTGGATGCCGTCTGCTTCAATGATTTGATTATGAGAAGAAACTTCCTCTCGTGGAAGAGAGGTCTCCAGTTGAACTATAATGTTACCAGACTGGAAGAATGGTGCAAAGCGCATGATATTCAAGATGGTTCTACATACCTGGCACATTTATTGCAGGTTTCCAAGTTGCTACAGCTTAGAAAGAATACCCCAGATGACATTGAAATCATCTATGAGATATGTTACGCTTTGAGACCGGTCCAAATTCAGAAGTTGATATCCCAGTATCATGTTGCAGATTACGAGACTCCAATATCGCCTGTTGTGACAAAGGCTTTGGCTGATCGTGTCAAGAAGGAAGGTGGATCAACCGATTTCTTTGAGCCATTGAATGCGGAGGGTCATTTCGAAGATCCATTCCGTCATATTGAGCTTAGACCTTTCCACCGTGTCGAGGCATACGTTCCAGCATGGTTGAATGTTCCAGTTATCAGAAGAATAGTCGAGTTGGTTACAAAGAACGCTACTATTCAGGAGGCCCTACAAAAGCAACAGGTGCTTAAGCAGGAAGAGAAGGAGGTGGAAGTTTTACAAAGAGTTAGAGAGGAAGCTGAGAGCTATGTGGATGGAAATGGGTTTTAATATTGATGTGACCTAAGTTGTATGCGGCTATAGAGATCAATTACTGGTTGTGTTTTCTGTCATTCAGTTTTCTGTTGCTTTTACTTCCTTCTGCGGGAGAGTCTTTAAATTTATTTGATTCTTTATAGTTGCGCAATTTTTGTTCTGTGTTAGTTGAAGAAATAAAAAGTAACCAAAAAGGTAGGTAATTTGATTTGAATAAATGGTCCCTGATTTTAAAAAAGATGCTATCAATTTAATGTTGACTGAGTAAACCCTGGATTTAGCTTGAACTATAAATAATTTCTACACTTTAGTTTGCACATTTGTTCAATTTTCGCTTCTTGAGTAATGTACAAAAGAAGTAACTGGTGTGAATAATCACCAATACCCCCACGTGCAACAAAAACACAAGACAATTAAAGAAACATAAAAGAGGTACGAAATAGCAATATGGTTCCAAAAAGGTTGATAACGCCTATTAAAAAAAATATTCAAGGAAGTGACACCAATTGAAGCGGGAAATAATAATTCCAACCTAAATCATTTTCTGTTCAATGGACCGTCCTTCCCTCATTTGCTGAAATGAACCGCAATTGGAACAATAATCACAATTAAAAGAATTATAATGACCAAAATGATACATAGCTTGAGCTTCATATTCTTCTTCCACATATCTTTCCGCACCTGGTTTGCCGATCTGTTAAACATCTTGGCATTATTACTAAGCTCATTGGCCCTGGTGTCCATATCCTCTAAAGTTTCGCCTCGCTGGTTAATTGCCTCCAAGTTATTTCTCATTATACCAGCAGTTTCATCTAGCGTATTTTGCAAGTTATGTAGTTTGGCATGCGATTCATCTGTAGCTTTTGATGCACCAATATTTGCATTTTCTGAGCCTGATGCTGATTGCTGGGCCTCTTTGGCCGCATCATCCCCAAATGGATTATATGGATCATACGGTTGCGCGCTGGACATCCTATGTAAAGTTTAAATATCCAATATGAGATTCGCAATCCAATTCCGGCCTTTAATTGCCACAATTCAGTGCAAGATTGCGAAAAGTAGCCGATGGCAAGATACCAACAGTTAGATTAATGTTCAGTAGGTGACACCTGTGTGCGGAAAAAAAAATAATAAAATAAATGACAAGAAAATGCGATACCAAAAATAAAGAACATAGGTCCTATAAAATTATTTATTGCTCGCCGCGACGCTTTTAGACTATTTCAACCAGCGCTTCATATGTTGACATTTTAGTTTCACAGTTGGTTAGTATTTAATGATGGTTTGTTTTAATAAGCATCGGGTAAACTCGTATCGACTCTTCCTTTATATCCTCTCTTATCTTTTTGAATAGCTGTTATATAAAGCGTATGCTTTTCAGGCAGAAGAGTTAATATTGAAAATCAAAGCAGACACCAGTCTCATCTTCCATTATGTCCGCATTTCTTCCACATCTTAGAACCGGTTGGCATGTTGATCAAGCCATTCTATCAGAGGATGATCGATTGGTGGTGATCCGTTTTGGGCGTGATTCAGATCCAGCTTGCATGCTAATGGATGAACTATTATTCAAAATATCTGGTCCTGTGTCGCAGTTTGCTGTTATTTATCTCTGTGATATTGACAAGGTTCCCGACTTCAATGAGATGTATGAGTTATACGATCCGATGACAGTTATGTTCTTTTACCGTAACAAGCATATGATGTGTGACTTTGGTACCGGAAACAACAATAAGCTGAATTTTGTGGTATCTTCAAAGCAAGAGCTCATCGATATCATAGAAACTATTTATCGAGGTGCAATCAAGGGCAAAGGTCTTGTGGTATCTCCAAGGGATTATGGTAAGGTAAGAAAGTCGTAAAGAATCTCAGAAAAGACATGTTCCTAAAAAGGGGATTTAGGCCCTCTATATTAAATTTACTGGAATGTCAGTCAAGATAGCGCTGCAGTATTTCGACATAGAGCGCCGTTAATACAAGCAGATAATATATAAGTTTGCGTGTTCTTCCAACATCTAAGTGCACAAGTAATTGATGAATATGCCAGGCAGAAACTGCCAATGGAGAATTAGTTAAATAAATAATCAGGTAGAGATGAGTAAATAGGCAATGTGAGCAGTGTGAAAAAAAAAATCTAGCGAAAAAGGTTGATAAGTCTGTTATCTTGATTCACGCTATCTCCCGCAAATATCCTCTGTAAACCAATTAAAGCAGTATATTGTTCCCTTTGTCAAGCTTCACAAAATAAGGCAATTATAAAATGACAAAGTCCAGTGGTCAAATGCCATCCTCACTGGAGGATGATCCATTAGACGGGTAAGTGAAGATGAAAATTTCCTAAGAGTGCTAAGCAACATACTAACCGAAAAGCGATTTTATTTGTTTCCTATAGTATGACACCATTTCAAAAAGTTTTATACAGATCAAAGCAGCAACCATTGGTTCCATTAGGATGTCTTGGTACCACAATTGCCGTTATATTAGCGGCCAAAGGAGTGAGAACTGGTGATTCCAGAAGTGCACAGAAATGGTTCAGATGGAGAGTTGGTTTGCAGGGGTTGACACTTGTGGCCTTATTGTTTGGATCATATTATTACGCAGATAATTACAAAAAGCAAACGAAGACTCAAGAGGAATTGAACATCGAAAAGGCTAAAATGAGGGAAAAACTTTGGGTGGAAGAGTTGGAAAGAAGGGATGCGGAGATTAAAGATAGGCAGAGACGGGCAGCACTGGCAAGAAAACACAGAGTTGAAGAGGAGAAATAGGGATGAAAAGACTTTAATGAAGTGGCTTTTCATTAATGACTTTTATATTACGCACAATTCTTTTTACACTTGTGTTCATGTTATTTATTAGGAACATTCCTTGAAGTTTGTTTAGCTTTATACTTGTATCCATTCAATTGATTGAGTTTTTATAGTTTAATGTTGTGGTTGGTGAATTTATGCTAAGCGTACTCATCGCCTAAGCATCGAGTATGTGATATTTTTGTCAGTTCATTGATTATTGCTTTTTTTTTTTTTCTTAGCACTTCCCCACACAAGCTGCAAATGTTCATGGGTCTCAGTCATATTGTCCATATAACCTTGGTAATGTTTCTGGATGTCTTCCCAACGTATAGCTTCCAACATCATATTTTCATTTATTAGACAACATACAATTCAATCATTCTTTAACGAGAGTTTTTGCTTTTCATTATTCAGATGCTCTCAAAACGATTACTTTCCAATGCAGCCCGATTTACTGAATTTTCATCTTGTAAGGTGCGACAATATTCACATACGACAGATCACCCTATAAAGCAAGACGTTACAGGTAGCGGTAAGCCATCATCTTCAACAAATGATAATCTAACGATAGCTAATAAACAGCGGTTGTATATGCTTGACACATTCTCTCCTGGGTCACCTTTTTTTCTTCCTAATGGAACACGAATTATCAACAGACTTGTGAAGTTCATGAAATTACAACAATCAAAGCAGGATTTCACAGAGGTCATAACACCGTTAATATTTAAAAAAGATCTTTGGGAAACATCTGGACATTGGCAACATTATAAGGAGGATATGTTCAAGGTTGAGAGTAACGATACATCGAAAATGTCGACTGAGGAAGCAAATGATGTGTATGGACTCAAGCCGATGAATTGTCCGGGACATTGCCTCATTTTTAAGAGATTTGCAAGGTCGTACAAAGAACTCCCAATTAGACTAAGTGACTGGTCCAGTTTGCATAGAAATGAGGCAAGCGGTGCATTGAGTGGACTTACCAGGGTGAGAAGGTTTCATCAGGACGATGGCCATATATTTTGTACTAGAAGTCAGGTTTCTGGAGAAATCGAAAAGACATTGAAACTAATTAAACTTTGCTATAGTGTATTCGGGTTTAACGATCTTAGTATGGTTTTGTCCACAAGACCACCAGATAAATTTATTGGTAAAATCGGAGAATGGGACCAAGCTGAAAAAGAATTGGGAAAAGTGCTTGATAAAACTGTGGGAGCACATAAATGGTCTGTTAATGCTGGAGATGGCGCATTCTATGGACCAAAGATAGATATTCTGCTCTCAGATAAGTATGGCAAAAAAAGTCAGGTTGCAACCATTCAATTGGATTTCCAGCTTCCTCAAAGGTTCGGGTTGAAATATCAGGGTGTCAATGATACGCTCGAGATACCCATTATGATTCACAGAGCCGTCTTCGGTTCTGTCGAAAGATTTTTGGCTATACTCATAGATCATTATGGTGGTAAATGGCCGTTCTGGTTATCACCCAGACAGGCTGTGATCATTCCTATCAGTGACACACATGCTGCCTATGCTCATAAGCTTCAAGAAAGGCTAAGTAACGAGAGACATGATTTCAGCACTCCCTCAAAGCTATCGGACGAGCGTTTTTATGTAGATGTTGATGATAGGAACTCCACTGTTGGGTTTAGAACTAAGGACGCCATTTCTAAGGCATATAATTTTATTATTATGGTTGGTGATAAAGAAATCAACGGTGGAAAATTTGCTATCAGACCAAGAAACAGCAGGAAGGTGCAGCTTTTGACTGCGGAGGAAATTTCGAAAATGTTCCACCTTCTAATGGAAAATTATAAATAATTGTCTTTGGAAGAAGGACCACAAGCTTGATGCTGAAATATATTTAATGTCGTCATTGATCTGTATATAACAATTCATTTAATCTACGTTCAGTTGATCGTTACTTAAATTAAGCTTCCGTAAGGCCTCATTTACCGACTCTCTTGTAGGATTAGGTGTCGGATCTCTTTGTCCTTTGAGATTGATTTCTATTCTTAAAGGAGAACTATTGATGATTTTAGCAGAGACCAAGTTCTCGGGCAAAAAATCGCCATGAGCCTTGAGAAACATCGCTTTCTTCTCTGAATCTTCCCGAATAATAGCAGACAGATTTTGCTTGAAGTTATCAATTATATTTTCTATTTTCGTTTCTGTTTCTGACCTTCTTTGCATCTCCAAGATTAATGTATAATATGCAGCAACAAATCCGCTAAAGTCGTCAATGTAATTGCTAATTGTACCCTTGAGCTTATTTATCTCTGCTAGCTTATTCTGAATGTGTTGTTCAATAGTCTGGAAGTTATTTAACTGCTCTATTAGGCGATGCTCTCCAAATGTCCTAAGGCTTTGGATGAATTTTTCGACATGCTCAAAGTAATTATGAAATATGTCAACATTCTTCACCAGTTCTTTGCAATTCATAACCAAATTATCCCGGTCATTTTTTAGGTAGCTCATTGCTTGGGGTAATTCCTCGGTGTCTTCCTGCAATACTCGATAAAGTTCGTCCTTCTCATCTTGTGACATACCGTCTTCCGATAGCATACTAGATCCCTTAACGCATTGATCGTAATGATTATTAAAACTTTTAAGTATTGAAACCATATCCAGTTCCAACTCTTTATCTATCTTTAGCAAGCGTGAGATGGAATCTTGTTGTTCTTTTTTACCCCGAGCGGTAGGGAAATGAGCCTCCAAGGCCTTGAACTCGTTATCCAAATTATCAAGATCTGATCCTAATCTGATCATTAACGCATCAACCCTGCTACTTTTTGTAAGATCATCCATCTCCTTTAAAGCAAGATCAACATTCTCCAGTAACAGTTTGACGTCCTTTTCTGAAATATAATAAATCAATGGCGGTTTATTCACATCAAACGAACTATCCACTTTTATTATTTTCATCTCCTCTATTTTTGCATCTAATGTTTTCAGTTGGTTCTTTATATCCTTCTTCATTCCTTCCTTCCTGCTAATGACTCCACTCAAATTTAACTTTAGACTATCCTTAATTATATCCAAAAGTCTTAATTGTTGCTTAATAGCATCCATGTAAAATCTTAGTTTTGGTAATTGATTATCCCTGAATGCAAGTTTCGTTGTACTTAAGTTAATATAATTATTCGCATCATCACACACTTCTTTTGCTTCTGTAAGTTGTTTTAATGCATGTTCCGTCCATGTATTAATACTTGAGGTATCATTCATCTTTGGTCAAAAGTCATCATACATCTTTCTAACTAAAAAATAATAAAGATCAATCTAAAAAAGGAGGGGCTTTTTCTTATCAGTATCGCTATTTGAATGTTTTCCCGAACGTACGCTTGGGTCAATTGACGCGCCAATTAAACTTTTTTTTCTTGTTGTGGTAAGTGATCGACATGGAATTGTGATTTAAACGACCCGATTCTCACCACACTAAACTACATTGAAAATACTTGGGATAATTTTAGTTGTAACAAATAGATAATTAGATTAACTCCGAAGACAGGTTACTCTAGTAAAATTGTTGTAAATAATGACGTCTCCCTTTTCAAATATTATGTAAATCGAGGATAAGGGATTGATATTCCTGAGGTATACAACTAAATTGAGGGACAAAAAGATGACACCCAAAAGATAAGAAGAAAAATGACTACTTTTTATGGAACAAAACGATATAGTATTCTAAACATTTTCATTTGGCTTAAGCAGTTCCCCACTCGCTACTTCCCCATGTTCTGATACCAAGATCAAAGTCCAAAGAGTTAAAGTAATCACCAATGTAGTTATCTGGTGCATAAGTCCCATTGTTGTACACTTCAAAGTTCCCTAGGATATCCTTAATCAAAGGTCTAGATGCGATAACAAGATTTGTCAATGAGGCAGAAATTCCGCCTTGGTACACATCATCAAAGAAATAAGTGGTGTTTCTTCCAGTGTAATCATCGGAATAAGTGAAATCAGAGCAGGTTCTCAAAACGACAATCCTGCTGAAATCAACCAAACCAAATCTTGCGGCCCGAACCATTGCCTCCATTGTGGCGCTATCCTCCTGCTGAGTGGCACAATATTCGGCAGTACCATTTGTTATAAGTTTGGTATAGTTTGCAAAAGACTCATCAAGATCCTCTCCAAACCAGTAAGTATCCGAAGTCAAGGAGTCGCATTTCACGACCCGAGGGGTCGAATTAGCCGGAGCATAATCATAAGTCTCTCTGAAAGCCTCGTTTGCCTTAGTTCCGTTGTCTAAATGGACTTTTGCGGCCAACTCAACAGCTCTATTTCTTAGAGCTGCATTCAATTCAAAGATTTCAGTTCCATAAATATTCTCAGGGTATTCGGTATAGTTGTCAGTGCCGAATGGGAAGTAGCCTGTGGTCCAGTTTTCAGGCATTTCCCTTGCATCAACTTCGTATTCCAAAATCTGAATAATATATCTCGAAAAAGTTGCATCTGCTAAAGTAGCAACTCTTGGGGAGCAACCAGCAATTCCTGCGATAATAAAGAATGTTTGTGAAAGGTCGAAAAGAGGGTTCATGGTCAAGGATGAAATAGTGACTGCAGCATTAATTTCACCCTCACCCGTAGTGACTTGACACATATCATAATCCTCGGTACATTTAACAGTTGGATAAATGGTAGAAAGGCCAGGAACAGTTATGTTATGAGTAAAATTGTAAGTCTCTAAAAATGGCTCTCTTTCAAGAGTGAACATGTTAATGATAAACACCTTAGGACTGTGAATGGCATTTTCCTCATACCAAACCTTGTTAAGGCCAGATGTCTGTGCCGGAAAAGGGGCCGTAAAAGTTGTTGTGTGATTCACAACAACTGTACCCGGATGGTAGGTGATATTATCATTTTTAGCGAGAACGGCAGTAACGAAAGCCAGAACAAAAGAGAGAAATATCATTTTGGAGTGATGAAACTCAGTTTAGTGGCCATGCACGGCTGGGGGTAATGGTCGATGACGTTCAACATATTTTGCAAGCTTTAATTACGGAATGCAGTTTGTGGATATGATCACAAATATATGCATATTTATATGCAATGGAAGCATGGTTGTGTGGGTCTGGGATAATCGGGAATCCGTGTACAATTGGAGCGGCATTAAGCAAGATAACTAAATGCCCCCTTTGCAGCAAGAATGAATTTTTTGATCGAAGAAAGCAAACTTGTCTTGATAAAGAATACAAAAGAAAAATATTTGAACTTGATCAGTGCCGAAGATTTATGTCAAATAACTAGAAAGATACAGATACAATGCTATTGATAAGACTTGAATGTAAAAGCATCTGTTAACCGCTTTGATTTATGCTTTTTCCTATTTGGGACTAACTTTCTTTCATTACTTTTTTTTTCATTTCATTTGTTATTTGTCCAAGAAAACAGTTAAATAAGCAACGGAGTCAAAATAATTGGATTGGTGGTAAAGAACAATTGCTATGAACAAGGGGGAGAGGTGAATACCTTTCTAGTATATTGAACACAGACGACATAATACAATATATTTTTATGGTATTTTTTTAGAACACATACGCACATAATATAAATTTATCATGTATACTGTAGAAGATTTCATACAGTAATTGTTCTACTGATAAATTTTTGCGGTACTCATTGGATTCTTGACAGCCTCAATTGTTAGGAATTTTGTTGAAAAAAAATAAAAATAGCACTTCTCACTCTGCGGACTCGAATAGAGTCTTCCAATAGAGCATAATTACAGACTATACAGATGAAGTTGCGATCTCGGTTGTAAAGAGAGGTTGACAGCGACTAAAATTCTTGCATATAAATGTAACAATTTATTAAGTTCATGATTTATGTAAGATTTGGACACAATGCCTTTAATATATCGTTGTTCGTACAGGGCTGTTTGCTAATAAATGTGAAAGTTCCCAGTATTTTGATTGCACAGATAGCAAATTTTCATTTGTGCGGCTGATTTTCATAGTTCTGACTTCTGACAGCAAAATTCCTCAGAAAAACCATAACTAATGAAACACGAATGTAAAAAAAAATAATAATAATCCTTGTTTCTTGGTCCTAATGTCTTTAAGATGAACCGTTTTGTTATCCAGAAAGTTAATATTCTAATTATTTCTTGAGTCTTGCTTCGTCCACTAAGGAGGATGGTGTTTTGATGACTCAGTTTAATTCACATTTTTGAATTTAACATTTATACGCGCCAAGCATAATTGCTAGATTTGGATAAATTTTATTTAATTAAAGAATAAAGAGAGCTCTCGCATAGCCACACGGTAATCAACTACATTATTGAATTAACTCTAAAGTATTTAATGTACTCATATACACAAACGAGTAATGTCTTTTCCAGCAGATTCTTACTTTCAGTTTTGCAGTCTCCGGTGAGTCTGCCGATTTCATATAACTATTTACGTCTCGTAAAGATCTGGGGAAAATCCGGCTTCGGTGGTGGGGCGGGCTATCACCAAAAAAAATTTCTCCGTGTATTTCGGTCATCTCACAATTAATGTCCCTCGGAGGAAATTTCAACACTCTATTATCAGACTACTGTAAATGTTAATACAATAATGTTCCTCGGTGCTAATAAACATCTTTTGAAGCTATATAGTGAAACACTCGTTCATGTGTTCAATAGATGAATCTAATATCCATGTTGCATAACTAATTTAAAAAAGAATTAAAAACAAATAATCTCATAATAAAAATAATAATTGAGAGGGTAAACGATTAAGGGAAAATTTTTTCTCTCATATCATCTCATAAACTTCTTTTGTCTTGTATCCTAATTTTCGAATAATAGGCATACCCACTATTCCATAATTACAATATTCAAATTTCTCTTCCCTTCAATTTTTTTATTTTTTTTTTTTGTATGAGCGAGAGCCTTCAACCGGAGATTCATTATAGCTCATGTTTTACTCTTTCATGTATTATGCTTATCAACATTACTTTACATAACTAAAGCCAAATACATAACCACAAATAAAAACCTTAACTTTCAATTGACAAATACAGTTTTCCTGTACAAGTGATATCGCGTCAGCTTTTTCCCAAATTGTTCACAAAAGCCTTTGGTCTAATCTTCGTTGGTTTCTGGGTTTAACATAGTGTTGAGATAGGAGGAAGTTTTCAATACTTCGTTCTTATTTGTTTATTTTTCCTTCTATCAGAGATGACATCAGCTGTCAAGTCAAGGAGAGCCTCTATGGCCGAAAGACGTCCATCGATGGCTGAAAGAAGGCCATCCGGCTTAAATTCTCGCAGACCATCCGTCATTCCATACTTAGCAGGACTTGAAAAGCCTGTTTTGCCAACGTTACCATCAAAATGTGACGTTTTAATATGCGGCACTGGTCTTGTTGAAAGTATTCTAGCAGCTGCTTTGGCATGGCAAGGTTCAAACGTTTTGCATGTCGATGCTAATCCTTATTACGGAGATACTTGTGCTACGCTGACAATTGAACAAATTAGAGCATGGTGTGCAAGTGTCAACGATGGGTCCCCAGGTTTCCATGGATTCTCTAAAGCCATGTTGCACATTCCATCACCTCATAAGCTTAACTCAAGGGACTATGGAATAGATTTGACTCCCCGACTTCTGTTTGCCAAATCCGATTTGCTATCATTACTAGTAGCCTCCCGTGTTTACAGATATCTTGAATTTCAATCTATCAGCAACTTCCACACGTTTGAGAACGATACTTTCGATAAGATGATGAGTACAAAAGAGGAGATCTTTGTCGACCAGTCGATAAATCTCCCAACAAAGCGTCTTTTAATGAGATTCATCAAGTTTGTACTGGAGTATGAACTTCCGGAGGGAAAAAAGATAGTTGAAAGTCACATGAATGAAAATTTTGTGGACTTTGTCCATAACATATTCCACCTATCTCCAAAGCAAGTGAATGAGTTTTGCTATACATTGGGATTGTCTCCTATGCCAAAAATATCGGTTCCACAAGGATTATCACGTGTTAGACGCTATCTAATATCCTTTAGTGTTTACGGCGATTTCCCTACGCTGTATTCAAAATACGGAGGACCCGGTGAGATATCACAGGGATTTTGTCGTTCGGCAGCCGTTGCAGGTGCAACTTATAAGCTCAACACTTCGTTGAAGTATTACGATCCAAAGACCAAAATTGCATATCTAAACGATGGAAGTAAAGTTAACGTTACAGAAAAGGTTGTTTGTTCTCCATCTCAAGCACCCGGTGGATCCAAAAATGTTCCAAAGATGCAATATGAAGTTACAAGGCTGATCAGCATTGTCGAGAAATCATGCAAGGAATGGTTTGCCGAAGGCGAAAATGCGGCTGTCGTTGTTTTCCCACCAAAAACACTAAGTACCATGAATGCATATCCCGTCCAAGCAATCATAATGGGTTCTGGTACCGGCTCCTGCCCCGATGGACAATGCATATGGTATTTGTCCACTATAGAAAGGGGTGAAAGGGCCCGCAAGGATCTCCAAGCAGCGGTTAAGAAAATGGAAGAGTCAATTCTCAGAGAATCAGAAGATGGTGGCTTTGATGTTGAGCTGTCCGACAATGATGTTGCAATACAGGCTAACGGAAATGTTTCCGTAATCAATTCTGTGAAATTGGGAAAGTCGTTCAAAGAATTTGTTCCAAGAGAGAAACTCAAATACCTATTCAAGCTAATATTCACACAGACAACTTCCGTCGCCCCATTTGGTGTTGTTTCAAACAACGTATTTGAGAAAGCTGAAGAAACTGAGCATATAGATGCTGGACCGGATGAGAAAGTCATATATTCGAGCATGCCATCAACAGAAATATCGTATGACGGTGTTGTTACTGAGGCAAAGGTGTTATACTCAAAAATCGTCGGCTCGGATGACGACTTTTTTGATGTTGACTTTGAAGATGAGGATGAAGATAATGCTAATACCAGAAATATTGACGATGAATCTGCAATCGCTGATGATACGGAAGAGTTTCAATCAGAAATGGCGTTTGAGCTATGACAGCACCAATGGCCACAGGTTTGGTCATTTTATAACTGGCTCTCGCTGGTTCTACTTATTGCTCTGGTTTCCGATATGGTTTTCCTTTTTGTTTCTTTTTCGACTTTCATTTGCTTTTGTGCGTACCTTTATTGTTGTTTTCTTTCTTAGTTGACCAAATTTTTTCTTCTCCTTCTTCTTCATCTTATTGGCCTACCATTTTTCTTCGTTTAGGATTAGTCCTGCTCTGTCACATATATTATGTCATGCAACATTGGTTTTCTCTCTATTCTTCTTTATTTGTTTTATTTAGTTACTGGTGTCTTATTATAATTAAATATAAAATGGTCCTTTTGGATAAATAGCATTGATGTACCCTACATATCTCCCTTTTTAGGTTTCCAGGACTACATTTTTACGCCAACTAATAACTAGGAACATGGCTTCCATATATTAAACATCTATAAGTACAGACATATACGAAAAGGCTTACTCCTGGGCAAAGTGCTCCAACAAGACGTTTCTCTCCTCAGTGTCGGCACCCCAGTTCTTGATGACAACACAAGAGCAGCCAACAACCTTTCTGGCGTTACCCTCTCTGTCCAAGGTGCACAAACCAGCCCACTCACCGAGCTGCTTGGCGTCAGAAACCTTAATCAAAGGAATCTTTTCGTCTGGAGCGTTACACAAAGCCTCGACCAACTTGATGATGTTCTGCTCAGTAACAGCGTCACACAAGACACACAACTGAGCTTCACCACGAGACAAAGCCTTGGTAGCCTCTCTCAAACCTCTGGCAAGACCATCGTTAACCAAAGCGGTTCTCAAAACGGTCTTCAAGCAGTCCTCAATGGACACCGACGAGGTCTCCTCCTCTTCAACAACAACTTCCTCTTCAACTGGAGCTTCTGGGGCAGTTTCTTCAGACATTTTTCCTATAATTCAGTTATTTATAACGGTAAACTTCTTCCTCAGATGAAATCAGATCTGGTCAGTTTATGGAGAGAGAAACGGTTCAAGTTAAAACGAAACAAGTAACGCATCCGATTACCCAGGCATGGCTATCCTCAGTTTAAATTTTTCAACTTGCAAGAAATCAGATTTCAAAAAAAAAAAAAAAAAAAAAAAAATTAAAAGGGTTAAAAAGCGCTACCAATCACGTGACTAAATGCATTTATGTAAGCCCTTAGTCTTTCCTATGAATGGTGAACACGGTAATATATTCATGCCCATTACTGCGTTTGCAAGTACGGATATGTATGAATCAATTATTTAAATGCATTTAGCATATTTGACTACCTAATTAGATAAATAACGGTATCTCAATAGCCCCACCGACAGTCTCGATACGTTTATTCCTTCCTTTCTTCCTTTTCCTTTTGCCTTTATCGGACTCATCTCTCCTTTTCTTTGAGTCGTTATCTCTATTAACATCATCATGATCTTCCCCCGTTTCATTGTCTTCCTCAGACCTGCTATCTGTGTTATTCATATCATCGTCCGCCTGATCTTCATCGTCAGCAATTCTCTTTCGACTTATTGGGATATCATTTGTAGGCCCGTTTCCTAAGCCCAAAACTGATCGGGTAAGTTCATCCGTGATTTTGAGTTGTGTATGCTGGGATCCACCTTTATTGACATTTTGGTGATTTTCTGGGATCTGCGATGTAAAGAAATCATCTATTGTCAACAATTGTCCATCACCAGTAATCTCTATCGTCTTGATAGTTTCCTCGTTGTGTATCATTTTTTCTATAGCCAGATTATCGTAGCCGTATTTCATATCCTCACTACTGCGCTCCTTACTCAATGTCTCTTCATCAAGCTCCTCTGATAAAATACGATCTTCTAGAGGGATAGATTCTAGGGTAATGAACTCAATACTTGTTCCGTAAAATAATTGTGTGTTAGTTGCAGCAACATTTGTCCCTTCACCCATATTATGATTGCGGAACTCATGTTTATCTTTATAGCTTGTGTTTCGTGTCAAGCTTCCAGAGCCAACAAGAATCAAGAATGATGTAATCCCGTTCATATCTTTACGTATTTTTATTAATTTCGAGAGCTTAATTGCTTTGATGATCTTAGCAAAGTACTCGAAATGATAGAATGATGACACGCTTGCAGAACATGGTACCATTATAAAGTCTGCCTCATCTGGTTCTCTGATATTATCGGAAGAAGGTTTGAAAACCTCCAATTCCCTTAAGAATGGTTTCTCGTCCGGTACAATCAACTTGGAATATCCTATAGAAGTATCATCGGATTTTGAGATAAATATAAGTCTTTTTGAGGACCGTGTCATCTTGCCGGCTAGATTTGAATCAGAATTTGATTTCTCTTTGGTAGAACAGTAAAGAACAAATTCATCTGTATTCAAATCTTTCATATCTTTCAAAGCATCGTAAAATATTGCGGATTTCATGACGGATTCAAATATTACACGATCTGCATCTAACTGAAAAATTGTATTATCATCTATCATTTGATCATAGTTATCTAAAATGTCATCCTCATCGTCATTGCTATTAGAATTCATGCTCTGATCATTGGATCTTTTGCTTTTCTGTCGGTTATTCCGTCTATGCCTGTCTTTTGGACGAAGCATGGATCGCGTTTCAGGATCAACAAAATATGTCATTAGCTCACATCTCTCTACAATGAGATCATCCTCAAACGTCAAAATAAATGGTGCTCCCTCAAATTGATAGCCTAAAGTACATTTGGTCTTTGTATCTGTCTGTTCCCTTTCGTTTGGAATATGAATATTAATTGTTTCAAGAAGTGATAGGAGATTTATGTTGATTGTTATGTTTTGCTGAATTTCGCCATCCTCCACTATATCGTCTTCGTCAACCTCCGTTTCGCTCTCAAGTGAATCTGAATCTCCTATATTAGTGTTATTGGTGCGGTTGTGGCCTTCGGCCGCAAAATTATGAGAAATATTCTTATCCGGATGAAACTCGTAGTATGAAAACAACCTTCGATCTAACGTAAGAATAACCTTGCAGGTATTATTTGCAGATATACTAAAGCATAAACTCCCTTTATTGATATTTAAAAAGCAATCATCGCCAAACGCGGATATGGAATTGATTAACTGGTAAATCAATAGTATATTTGTAGTAGACGCCACAAACGCAAAGCGATTATTGTCTCTAATCAACTCCGTCATCGTCAGTAACAGAACATGCCCTTGGAATGTTGTTATTATACAAAATCAGACCCAATGTGTTCGTTAGTATTGGTGATAGTTCTAGGCAAGTCGCATATTTTAAATCGCGCATTTATCTAGAAACCATTTTTCGTTTACATTAGTACTCGATAAGAATTACGAAATACAAAATGGACCAGCATTCTAGGGTCATGTAATTTATTTATTAGCAGTATTTAATGAATGTCGATTGTAAGACCAAGACAGGCTTCATTATAAACTATCGGTTCAGGAAAGGGGCACATCCGAGGAAATTGGCAAAAAAAAGCATATAAGAAATGGAGTTGCATAAAGTGCGGAAAAGTAAAGTCATTATTATTAATTAGAATCCACAAGCCATTATGGGACGTATTGATCACAAAAAAGTGTAGTCAAAGGAAGTGCGTAGCGCATATAAGAGAATTGGTTAATCGTATGCCTAATCAATTAGACAAATACCTTGGATGATATTAAAGAGCCAGCCCTAAACATTAAGGGTAAAACATATTTGAAAGAACCAATTCCACAGAGTAGTAAAAATCCAATGAGGAAAGCATATAGAATTGTGTTTTCTGTCCGTGTCAAAACGTAGAATGGGAACATGAAGTAGAGTGTTCCCCATAAATGATCTTCTAAAACATCTTTCCGATTTCTGTTCTTAAAGCTGATCTCAGACACCTCAAAATTGGCACCCATTTTAATAAACCAACTATTATTTGTTTGATATTCCTGAAAATTATGAATCAACTGATTTGTTCACGCAGAAAGGAAAAGAGCCACAAGCGAACTAAACACACTGCTATCTTTTTACAAAAATAACTCTAGAATACGAGGGTAAATACGGAAATAGAAAATTGAACTCATTCGCGTTTAGAATATTTAGAATTCGTAGAATACTAAATGCGGTATTCAAAAGCAGAACAGTCATTAAATTTTTCGGCGCGTCGATATTCATCGGAGTTGAAATCTATTATTAACGCCAATTGCCAGGCACTCATTCATTAATGAAATCTTATTCGTATATTCTTATATCAATAGATTTATTACAGTATCCAACCTAAAGCAGCATTTCCATGAGTGACATATTCTATAATGCTTCTTCAGACTTCTATGACAATTCTGACCGCAGAATTTATATGGATGCATTGTTGTCTACATGGCCACAAAAAGAATCCTAATATAAGATAAGCATTTCATTTATTTGTATTAGTATCTAACGCGCTTAGTTCGACGCTATCTGAACAATATTTGAAATTGTATCCATTTGTTCAGGATTCAATTGTGAAATGATGCTACTGTATTTATTTGAATCGCTGGCTTGGACGGACAAGATGAAATCCTTAAATGTTTTAAAGATATTGAGGTTGTCCAAAGGCGTGTTTGCATATGGATCCTCATCAAATGTATCATCTGTAGCAAATCCAAACTGTTCGATGTAATCGTCATCGAGAACAAAGCCGCCTGTTTCCGCTGCCTCTGCAAGGTCTCTATTTTCCTGTTCATTATTTTCATCCTCGTCACTATCTTCGCCATTATCGCCAAAAATAAACTCATCGGTAATCTCATTACTGCCATCTGTATCAGCCATATCCTTTCTCTTCTTTTCCAATTCACTGATGGCCTTAGGTACAGCGGTTAGCAAAATTGTAAGATTCTTTCCGAACTGAGGTATCACCCCTTCAAGGTTCATTTGTGAAAGAGATTCCATGTCAATACTCAAGAAACTCAAAAGTCCCATTATTGAAAGTTTCATGTCAAAAACCCGCTTGTAAGATGTGCAAAGTTCATTCCACAAGTTGAAAAAGCTATCTGTAGAACTCGTTTCAATCAATGTCTGAAGGCAATGGTTTGGATCAACCACCAGAGAAGCAATAATGACATTCGCCATTATTATCTTATAAACGTTTCCAGGCTGTTCGGCTTCTTCAAAAGTCATCATTTCCAACGATTTTTTGACCAAATGTGGAACATATGGTCCTGCAGAATTCGAGTCTAATGCTAAAATAATATAAGTGCTTAATTCTGCAGCATTCATGACATCATCGGGAGCAAAATCTCCATCTTTGTTAAACACCTTCATTACCATTCCAATCATGGCCTGCTGATATTCACTATTTGTCTTAATTGTTGAAGCACCATAAACCATATAGTTCTTCAAAGCAGGCATAGCGTCCTCTAAATTCAACGATAAATCTGAATTCATTAGGGCTCTAAGTGAATCCTCAAACAATGACCACATGGTGGGGGAGACGTTTCTAGTGAGAAAAGTGGTATTCTCCAGCATCTCAAATGTTTCCGCAAAGAAGCTGTCCAAATCTTTGGCCAGCACGTAATGCAAAACAGGAGCATAGATTTGCTCAAGCTTAGCTATCTTCTGAGCCGAATTTTCAAAGTACAAAAGAACTGTGAGTAAGGTACTAAAAATGCCAAGAGCGGCATTAGTTTTGGATCCTAATTCATCTGAGTCAAAATCGTCCGGATCCGCGCTCTGAGCTTCATTCAACTCCTCCAAAAGCTTCATTAATTGTTCAGAAAGCTTTGCAGTCAAACTTATTCCGAACGGTTCAAGCTGTTCGGAATAATTCTCCACGCATGATTGAATCACGGATGGAATTAAATCACTGTCGATAGCACCAGAAAGTGTTAGTAGCTTTTCGGTTGTAGGAACGATTATAGATCCTAATGCCTCCTTAAACTGAGGGAAGTCAATAAAGGACTGAATAGCCAAAGCACCTTCAAACTGAACAGGAAGATGTCCAGAATCATTGAAACAGTTCATAACTCCCTGAAACAATACACTCAAATTGTTTGGATCTGTAAAGCTTAGTTTGCTAAATTTTGAGGAGACATTACACGTTCTTGCCCTTAGAAAGCCAAATTGTGACTTAAAGTTTGGGAAGACTAATGCTGAAAGAAATGCTTCCATCTGATCCTTGAATGGTGATTGCTCTTCAACCAACTGAGAGGATATACACCCAATAATTCTTAATGCAGATTCTCTTTGCCTTGCAACATTAATTGTATCCTGTTCCGATGTTAAAGAGTTCAATTTTCCGTATGCAAACTGCAATATTGGTTCTAATGCAGTATCCTTGCGCTTCTCTGCCAATGTTGCAATCAAATTTCTCACTGCTGTGACAGGAGAATTGCTTGTCTCTTCAATAGTAAAAGTCATCATAATGTATTCCTGGGGATCGTCCTCAAAAAGTTCCAACACCGAATCCTTTGGATAAAATATGGGAAAGGCGAGTTCACTAATCAGGTTGTTTAAAAATGGCTGAATAATTCCCCAAGATGATTTTCGTGTGACGGCATGCTCGATGAATGAAATTATATGGTAAAGAGAAGCATCACTAATCCATCTATGGCCTTGTCTCCATTCTTCGATCTTACCAAAGTAAGTTTTCAACAGTTCAGGAACAACGCTTGACGAAAATAATGCCCTGAATTGGGTGTAGCTACCATCAGATAGCCATCCTTTAGAGCCATATCTGACATAAATGTTAAGGATATTGGCATAGGCCCATTTTTGAGACTTGACCCATGGGCTTAAATGTCTCTCCTCCTCATCTAGTTGCATAGCACTGGAGGGTAATGATATATTCATCACAGCAACATGAAATCCTATCCAATTGGATATTGCCTCCTCTTCCTGCAATGGTTCTGGAAGATCCAAGTATGTGACGAATTTGTATGACTTCAAAATGAGTTTTAAGATTTCCGGTAGTTGCCAATGTGAATCACTAGACGCTGAATCTGATATGATCTGGCCACCTATCTGTAAAAGACTTGAAAAGTACTGCTTAATAATTGAATCAAGCTGTGATGATCTATCTTCATTTTTCATCCATCTATATTTCCGGCATAGTTCGGAAAAGCATAACATTCCGGTGTATAAGGAATCGAGATCATTGGGGTTAGCAAAAAGTCTGGTCGTACTGTCTAAGAAATCTGGCCACTCTGTTGGATAATCAGTCACAAGGATTTCGTTAAGTATGGGGATGAATATTGCCTTGGTACTCCGATCAGAATGAACGATTGTTGCAAGCAATCTCTCTCTCACAATTGGTTTCTCATCGTGGTCAATGCTTCCGTTTTCCCTCCAGTTCTTAATAATTATATTTTTAAAGTAAATAAGGCAAGCTTTTTTGACGGGTAATTCTATGTCTGCAGAGTTAAGTATATCCAAACAGCAAGCCAAAAATCCTCTTTCCTTTTGTGCACTCTTAAGTTGTTGCTCGGCTTGAGTCCTGATTTCAGCATTGGCCTGAAGAGTCCCTAAGAAGCATTGATGTAGTGATACCACATTCATATTCGGTTTGTATTTCAATCAAATGTTGAAAGCGAAAGGCTCTTGTTGATTTTTTCGCCGATCTTGACTCACTTAAGTAGTCCGGTTCGCAGAATAATAGAAGAAAGTATCATGAAGAAGAGAAATGTACCATGGTAGTAACAGGGTCTGAGAAGAAAAATTTTTGATGGATTCGCTTATTTTAGTTTTTGCAATTACCTTTCATTATTGGAAAGGATTTTTCACCTTAGTAATAATTAAATACAACAGTATTTCCATGATAATGAAGTATTTTTTTTGATCCTTTGAACAAGTGATCAATTTGATAATGAATATTTATGACGTTGATTTTTATTCCTCTTTGGTAGGAGTGTTTGTGATCATTACCTTGATATTCCATGCTCATCTTATTTATCCTGTACTTAAAAAGTGTTCAGATTAAGGTATTTATTGGCAAAAAAAGGTATCTTTTCTCGTGTCAAGTAAGTATTTCATGGAGTGTTTAAATGATATCATTTGGCTAATAAATATATCTGATGCATATTAAGTGCTATCTGCGAATTTATCACCAATACCAAGGATTTTCAACGCGGAGTAGGTCAAAAAAAAAAAAAAAAAAAAAAAAAAATAGCTATTTTGAAGATCATCATTAACCATCGAAATTTTTCCGCTCTACTTTTTGTCTTACCGAAATTGTTTTCAAATACCTTCATACTAATATGTTAAAAAGGTTGCAAAATTAACATACAGGATAGTTACATTTTGTATTGACATAAATCTTGGTGGCAAAAATGACCGAAGAAATTGAAGAGAAGAAGGTGGAACCTTCGAAAATACCAGAAGAATCAAAGGCAAACACAGAAAGTAATCCAGATACTAATGCAAAACAGGCTAATAACCAACAGGAAAATGAAAAGCAGAGAAAGCCTCCAGTTATCATCTGTGTTGGAATGGCAGGATCAGGAAAGACTACATTTATGCAAAGGTTGAATTCATATCTACACAGCAAAAAGGAGCCACCTTATGTAATCAATTTGGATCCAGCAGTAATGAGTGTTCCTTTCGGCTGCAATATTGATATTAGGGATTCAATAAACTATAAAAAGGTCATGGAAACATACAATCTTGGACCTAATGGGGCTATTGTGACCTCGCTTAACTTGTTTGCAACAAAAATCGATCAAGTCTTAGGTCTGGTAGACAAAAGATCATCTAGTTTCAAGCATTGTATAATAGACACACCAGGTCAAATTGAATGCTTTGTTTGGTCGGCATCTGGAACTATTGTTACTGAATCGTTTGCCTCTGAGTTTCCAACGATTCTTGCATATATTATAGACACACCAAGAACAGCTTCACCTACAACATTCATGTCGAATATGCTCTATGCCTGCTCTATATTGTACAAAACTAAACTTCCGATGATTTTGGTTTTTAACAAAACCGACGTTAAGAGTGCAGACTTTGCAAAGAAATGGATGACCGATTTTGAGGCTTTCCAAGCTGCCTTAGAACGTAATATCGAGCTTAGCGACGAAACATCTGAAGGCTCTGGCTATATGGCTTCTTTAGTTAATTCGATGAGTCTTGTTCTTGAAGAGTTTTATTCCACGCTTGACGCAGTTAGCTGTTCGGCGTATACAGGTGAGGGCTTTGATGACTTTTTGAAGGCAGTTGATTCTAAAGTGGATGAGTACAACGATATTTACGTGAAGGAAAGGGAGAGAATTTTGAAGAATAGAAAGAAGAGAGAACAGAAGAGAAAGGAGCAAAATCTGGCACGTATGATGTCAGACATGGGTCTTGATGATAAGAAAGGTGGTTCCAAGAGTGATGAAGTCAACCCAGATTCCGAAGTGTCGAGAACTGAAAGAGTGGATGTTCTGTCTGATTTATCGTCTTCCTCAGATGACGACGATGAGATTGAAGCTCAGATCAAGGAGGATGAGGCAAATGGATATGAAAATGGTATTATAAATCTTGAAGATGAAGAAGATGAGAAACAACAGGAGGATAAAATATCTGCAGCTAAAAATGCTATTCAGGAAAGGTACAAAAAGGCTATGGGAAAGGGTGTTGACAGCTCTAAAATAGCGGAGGATATTGCCAGCTACATTCGTGAGAACCGGGGGTAATGCTTTATTTGTGTATAATATGTACAAGTTGTTGAATTAAGGCTTTATACATTTAAACAAGTCTTTTTGATTGCAATTTAATTTTATGTGGTGTATCTCTGCTTTCAGCTTGTTTGTGTGTCAATACCAAGTTTCCGTTTTGCATTTTAGTAACATGAACTAGGCCTAACGTTGCAAGTGTGTATAAATTATCAGCCATTATCTTGTCCTCGTTTGTTGTACTGTCGTTGGGCCTCTTCACAAGCGTTATAACTGGGAATTTAGGGGCATTAAGAATGCAACCGGATGCTTTAAAATATTTGGTAAATTTGGAAGAGAATTCGTGCAAGAAAAAGGATGATTTCCTAAATCCTAATTCTGTCATGTGAATAACAAAAACCTCCTGGTGCTCTTGCATTCCATACAAAAAAGTAAAAGCAATCTTTTTGTTCAAACCTGCGTTGGTGAAATATTTTGTAAGCAAGGATGGCTTTTTCAAAATAGAATAATCCTGAAGTAATTGGTAGTCATTCGGATCAATACAGTTAATACGTTTTCCATAAATATTGATATTATACTCCTTGTTTGTCTGTTCAATAAAGTTAACAAGCTCTTTGATTGGTATTGATGCCACCGATTCTGTCCTTAAAATGATGCTGACAGGAAATTCAGATATCTTGGCCGATATGTTTTTTAAATTTCTATTATCTCCAAACGGATCAGCTTTCAACCTGTTTTGAAGTCCAAGCATTCCTGAGGGTAGGCTGAAATGGGAAGCCTCGTAACTTTGATTTATATCTCTTACTAAGTTTCTGCTTACTTTTTCTTTGTGCGTGTGCTTTATATCCCTAATCGAAGTCTTTGAATGTTTGATTTCACTACTAGAAGTATGGCTTCGAATTCGCTCATTTCTCCTAGCAGACGAAAAGGCTCTATCACTTGTTATGACATCTTCCAAAAAATAACTTTTGAATAAAATGCACTTGCCGTTGCAGATCCTATTAATATATTTCAAGGCAGTTCCGTATCGAAAAGAAGACATTACTCATAAGTTGTAAAACCTGCCTGTTTTAAAGTGTTGGCTTGTTATAAATCAACTATTTAATGAAAATTTTAGATTAATACGAAAAACAAGTAGATCCGAAGAAAAAAGTAAGAAGAAAAAAATTGCGATCAAACGAGAAAGTATTCCTTACATTTAGGATATAGATAACATAGAAAGGAATAGACTCGCAGTAAAAGACTTCAAAGGGTACACTTTTGATAGAGAAAGAATTATATAAAGGAAGTGACCTGTAATAAACTGAATTGTCCTTTTTGTTTTTCACCTACTATATGAGAACATACTTTAAAATATTGACAATTGGTACCGTCACAAAAGATCATGAAATGGGGTCTTATCAGGAAGATAAGAAGCAGAGTGAGACAAAAAAAAAAAAAAAAGCCGACGATTACCGTTGCAGGTTCGCTCCTTAAGATCTTTCATCTTCGGTGATAATTACTGATTTCGCAGAGTATAAATAATTTACACAAGCACTTCATAAAAATTATCCCTTCGGTCAATTGAAATTGTCATTTCATTTGTTTCTAATCTATCAAGCACTTATCATAAATAATATTAAAATGGTCGATATTAGGGAGAAGCTTGATGCACTCTACTCAATCAAATCAGTTCGTGAGACAAACGCTCATACTAAAAACTTGCTTGAGAGGAATGAACTTACAAATTTTAATGTAGATAAATCAAAGTTGGACTCTACAGCTGAATTCGTGATTCAAACAATCCGGGAATCATTTCCTACCAATGAAACACTCCTTTCGATTCCGATCCATGGTAGATACCAGCAATTCGAAAGTGACGGAAAGAAGCGATTGACTGATATAATTGAGACAGAATTCAAGAATTTAAATGATTTGGAAATCTGTAAAAAACTTGTCGATCTTTTTATGGTGAGCGTCTTGTTGGATGCCGGTGCTGGAAATGTATGGAAATATAAAGAGGTGGATGGGACAACACAGTCAAGATCTGAAGGATTGGCAGTTGCCAGCCTTCATATGTTTGCAGATGGATTGTTCAGTGATGATAAGAAGGATCCATTTGTAGTCAATGGATCCAGGTTAAGTAGTCTGACTGAAAAGAAATTACAGGATGGACTTCAGGTGACATCGGCAAATCCAATATCTGGCTTTGAGGGAAGATTTGAGCTTTTGCACAAGCTTGGTGACACATTATCCGCCAACAAAGCTTTATTTGGAACAGATGGAAGACCAGGAAATCTGATTGATTATCTTCTTAATAACAAATTGCTCGAAGAGCCAAAAGATGGAAAATATAAGATAGATTTACAGGATTTGTGGCTATGTCTTGTGAAAGGTTTACAACCAATATGGCCCACTGAAGGCAGAGTTCAGATTTGTGGAGAGTATATTGGTGATGTCTGGTTTTTGCAAAGTAGAAAGAAGTTAGCCCAGCAGAAATTTGGAACACCGAATCCTCCCGAATGGACGTATGCTGTCACTTTCCACAAGTTACTCCAGTGGTTAACCTACTCACTCATGCTGCCTCTAAAAAAATATGGGCACTTTGAGATCACGCATTGCGAGTATATGACAGGGCTTCCTGAATATAGGAATGGTGGTCTATTTGTTGACTCTGGTGTTTTAACTTTGAAGCCTGAACAGAAAGAAAAAGGTCTTGCTTTGAGTGTGAAACTTAAGACCAACGTTTCAATTCCAACATATGTTCCCGATGATGACGTGATTGTCGAGTGGAGATCGTGCACAATTTGCCTATTGGATGAATTATTAGTTCTTGTTAATCATAAATTGCAAATAACTGGAACCAAGTACGAATTAACGCTCCCTCAGCTAATTGAAGCCGGATCATGGAAATCTGGACGGAGAATTGCAAAACAGTTCAGGAAAAATGGGGGACCTCCAATTGAGTTGCATGCTGATGGTACTGTTTTCTGATGTGCTTATATAATATACTAGTGATCAAATCAATTAATCATCTTTAGACTACGTACATGTGCAATGGTGCGAGGATGTAACAGCAATCAAAAAATATTTGAACCGGCAAAAATTTACAGATTGTATATCACGTGCTTTTGGTAAAGGTTTATAACCCTTCCCCAATTTTTGTGCAATTTTTTTTTACGTTCACCCTCGCTCACAATTTTTCATATGTGCTCCGGGGGGTCAAGAAAATTAGAAGTTGAAATCTACAATACTTACTCAGTGAACACTAGAAAATCTTTGATTTCTCTCTCCCTTCTTCAGACGCCTCTATAAAGAATTCACGTATTGAATCAACTTTAACACAACCATCAAAATGTCGGACGAGAAAAAAGCAGTTCCACAGGAAGAGATCCACAAGATCAGAATTTCATTGGTTTCCACCAAGGTTAAGCAGTTGGAGGAAGTCTGCCAGGGTATTATCGACAATGCCGCACGTGAGCACTTGTACCATAAGGGACCAGTTAGAATGCCAACCAAGGTTTTGTCTATTGCCACCAGAAAGACACCAAATGGTGAGGGTTCCAAGACTTGGGAGCACTACGAGATGAGAATCCACAAGAGATACGTCGACTTGCACGCTCCAGCTTCTTCTGTTAAGAGAATCACTCAGATCACCATTGTTCCAGGTATCAATGTTGAGGTCACCATTGCTGCTTAAATGCGCTCTTTGGTAATTTCATAAGATTAAAGGGTTTTCCGTAACTATGGCGCTTTTATTTTGAACCGGGTGGGTTTGCTTTATCGTTGCTTTGCAGATTGATATTATACTGCTATCATATCAAACTTTGTGTTGGGAAAGTCTTCTCGTTGAGGTTTTATTCAGTTACTTTAGGCATACCGTGTATTCGTAAGAATGGATACATGAGACGTTGCGGTAATGCTATCAGTGGCTGGTGACCACCAGCGATAAGTTATTTTTTTCAGCCTCAGTGATGAGTTGTGTCATGTATATTTTATAATCTATCTACGGAATAAATGGCCGGTTAATGTTAAGTGTTTGGTAATATGTTTTATGCTTTCTTATAGGGAAGTTGTAATGAGTTGTAATGTTAATGCTTTATTGGTCTGCTTTGACCTTTTTCGACGGTTACTGAAAGTGAGATGCATAACAATGTACCATTTCAGTCAAGCCTTTAACATTTATAGAGCTCTCGATACGTTTTGTACATCTACATTTTATCACTTTTTCCAGCAATGAGCCAGGCTAGAAATGTTCTTTGATTCAAATTTTAGTCCTCACTCAGGCCCCCAAAAAAAAACTTTCAGAAATTCAACACCCTTTTTTTAATTGTTCTTAATCCGGAGTTATTACGAAGCCGCTAGAGTTCGGGGGCTCTGAATCTAACCGCAGAAAATCTAAAGTGAAAATTTATAGCGGTTTTAGGCATCACCCATATTCCTGGGTATTATGTATTAACATACCGCGTTTCCCTGCACGCATATTTGACAACTAATCTGAGCCCAGACATGTATTGTGGGTAAACAAAGTAATCGATAATAATTGCTTGCCGTATGTTACCGTTCAACAATGATCTCTAAAGTATTTATTCACATTTTCTAAATTCCATACAAGTACTTTATTACATCACTGTTGGTATCCCGAAGATGAACCCACCAATTTGTATATTCTTTTGTTTGGATTTTTCACTTACTCGAACCTGACTATTACTTTTGTCTTGAAATCTGATAATAACTACTGTATCACCTTTATTAACTTCTCTACGTAGCGGCTTCTGCAGCAGGAAATTCAAATTTTGTCCACGGCTTAATTACACGAACAACAGAGCTACGTTACAGTACATTATTTAAATTCATCGCTGTTATGTATCCTATTCAAGCAAGCTTTGAGACGGATCTAGATTTGCTATTATTATTATTTTTTTTTTCCAGTCACCATTTCTTACTTATTTATGCCACAAAGGATCATATCTTCAAAAATCTTACGTATTGTTTATGTATATTTGGATGGTTTTTCCATCTCACTATTTTACCTTTTTTTTATTTTTTTTTTCCGCGGTTTTCTTCCAATCAGACTGATCTTTAGAGCATTAATCCTCGCACCCTACGTGTGTCTTTTCTTCTTCTTCTCTGCTCGAAGCATTTAAATTTCGTCTTTGCTTTCCTTCCAAATCATATTCTCTTGCTTTAGCCACGCTCTACTGCTCTGCAAGTCATGACTTCGGAAAAAACACCTTATGCCGTGTCCCAAAAGGAAAGCTCTCCTTATGGAGGAGCTCCAGCCAAACGCGATAGTGGAGTGTTTTGGCAGGCAATTGCCAACTCTGGCCCAATATCTATTCTTTCATACTGTCTGTCGTCCATTCTTATGACAACAACGAATAAATATGTTGTCTCTGGCTACCACTTTAACCTGAACTTTGTTTTGTTGGCCGTCCAGTCGATTGTCTGCATTTTGGTCATTTCAACTCTTAAGTTCTTTGGGGTCATTACTTACAGGAAGTTTAACAAAAACGAGGCCAAAAAATGGTCTCCTATTGCCTTTTTGTTGGTCCTTATGATTTACACCTCATCAAAGGCTTTGAGATATTTGTCCATTCCAGTCTACACTATCTTCAAGAACTTAACCATCATCTTGATCGCTTATGGTGAGGTCATCTGGTTTGGAGGTGAGGTTACTCCAATGGCTTTAGGATCGTTCTTTTTGATGGTTTTTTCTTCTGTTGTTGCTTGCTTTGGTGACAAGAATTCTGAAGGAGCTCTGAACTTGAATATCGGTTACGTTTGGATGTTTACAAACTGTTTTGCATCCGCTTCATTTGTGTTATTCATGAGGAAGAGAATCAAGTTGACCAACTTTAAGGATTTTGATACCATGTACTATAACAACATATTGTCGATTCCTATTCTTTTGGTCGCCTCGATTCTCCTTGAGGACTGGTCTCCAGAGAACTTGAACAGAAACTTCCCTCCTGACAACCGTCTTGCTGTTATTTCTGCCATGATCTTCTCTGGTGCTTCTTCGGTTGGAATTTCTTATTGCTCTGGTTGGTGTATTAGAGTTACATCATCTACTACTTATTCTATGGTTGGTGCTCTCAACAAGCTTCCTATTGCATTGTCTGGTTTGATCTTTTTCGATGCTCCTATCAACTTCTTCTCTGTTTCATCCATTTTCATTGGTTTTGCTGCAGGTGTTCTCTACGCCGTTGCCAAGCAAAAGCAAAAGGAGGAGCAGCACAGGAAAGAGCAGTTGCCTAAATAAGCATGAACTACTTCTGATTCTCGTTTACTTTACGGCGTGTTTATATTTCTAAAATATGAAAAAGATCCCAACTGTTGGTTTGAGTTGTGTCTTTTTTTGCCTGCTCTTGGACTATGGCTCTCATTGACTCATCAGTATTCATACGTCATACATTATAATATATGTGTTTGATATTTTGCTTTTTAACTGTATTCTTCGTATATATGTGTGTGCTCTTACTCTTCTGCATTTGCATTCATTTTTCAACATCTAAAGTACACCGCTGTTTGGTAGAGTAGGTGGAGGCTATTCCTCCTCAAATTTAAAAATACTTGCTGTGTCTGATTTTCAAGCTAAAGTCAATAATCCCACAACCCTGATGAACAGAAGACGTGGAGTAAATATCGATATCATTGCATAGGTACTTTCCGATGTTTTCAAGCTTAAGCCCACCACTACATTCTAATAAAAAGTGGTTCGCAGGAAATAAATCTGTTTTCAACTGGCGTGCTGCTTTACGTAAAGCAGATGGGTTGAAATTGTCAAGCATTACAATATCGGCGCCAGCCTCGATTGCTTCCCTGGCCTCGGCTTCATTACGCACCTCCACCTCTATCTTAAGTGCAAATCCTCCGACACGTTTTGCCCTCTTGATTGCCTTTGTAATAGAGCCAGTGGCCCAGATATGGTTATCCTTGAGCATTATCATGGATGACAAATCGTATCGATGAGGATCAACACCACCGACCATCATCGAATACTTTTCCAAAAGACGTAATCCTGGGGTGGTTTTCCTTGTTCCTCCAATAATCCCTCTGTATCCAATATCTCGAGCCGCCTGGATTGTTTTATACGACTGTGTGGCAATTCCAGAACTTCTTGCCAAAATATTCAAAGCCAACCTTTCCGCCTGAAGGATGTTTTTAACAGGTCCTGTGACTTCAGCAACCTTTATCCTACCATTTTCAACTTCGGAAGCTTTAATAAAAGACCCCTCTTCATAAAACCATATAGCCTCCACTTTGCATTGCCTGAAAACTTCTTGGACAAAAGGGACACCACACAACACACCATCAGCTTTGCATAATAAATCCGCCTTTTGGATCCCTGATCCAACAACATATCCTCCATAGTCAAATGATGGAATGTCTTCGTGAAGCCAAGAAGTCACCTGACTTTTCCAACCAGAAGACTCCAGGAGAAGATCACTAAATTTCTCGGGTGTATTTTCTTTGTTGTCGGTCATGTTTCGTTGTCCGGCTGGTGGTAATATTCACAGAAAAAGAGACAAGTTATAAATTTTTCCCGTTGTGTTTAATTAACAAAATTGTGAGGAAGAAAAGTGAAAAGGAGGTATTAACTTTGAGGATTACCGTACCCAAGGATTCTCGAGAGGAAATGAAAAACTAAATTTGAAAATCCCTGCGAAAATCAAAGGGAAAAAAAGCGAAACTCAGAGCATCCAGCAATTCGTACCCAGAATTTTGCTCGATTATGATAGGTTTGCTTTTAATAATACATCCTCCCTTTCCCTTTATAATTTTCTAATTTACTAGAGTCTAGATGTGAATTGTTTCTAACAGACTTCGCTATTTATCGAATACAATTAGAAGAGTGAATTCGAATTTTCGAAGGCTTGAACATAATTGTCATTTAAATCCAAAACAGCAGGTTGAATTTTAAAGCATTCTTACTGCCTACCATGAAATTTCGTTAAGAGGAATGAAATTTTCAAGAAAAATGAGTATTTTTTATGCTAACAAGACACCCCGGGGTAAGGCCTACTGCAAACGAAGCATGTTGATTAAATGTGCGCAATGTGGATTATGCTACATAGATAGCAATACTATCGGGCAGAAACTACATGCTAGGTATCACAGAAACGCAATCAACGGAATACGCGTGGGAAGCCAAAGAGAATTAGAATCGTTTGGTAAGGTCATTGAAAAGTTCACAATAAAAGTAGGAAAGATGGGTTCTATAATTGAAGCCAATATCAATTCTAGGAAGGTACAAAAAGTACTCGATGAGGTATTGCAAGCGGCAAATCTGGTACTCAACTCTCAAGATAATATGAAACGTTGGCATGGAAAGACAAAATTTAAGGGGAAAGTATTTGTTTGTATTTATAGGGCACGGATTATTGGTATATGCATTACAGAAACACCGCAAATTGGATACTGGATGATCCAAGGCTCACATATTCTAGTCCCAAATAAAAATCCGAAACTCGCTATTGGTATTGACCGAATTTTTGTGGTAAAAACATTTAGAAGACACGGCATTGCCACGAGATTACTTAATGCTGTGGCTAACCATAGCTTTTACAAGCTCAAGCTCAGACCATACCAGATTGGATGGAGTCAACCAAGCCATTTCGGGGAGTTTGTTGCTAGGAAATACAGTGGTGTTGTTCATCCTCGTTCAGGGAAGGTATTAATCCCAGTATATAAGCAAGAAGATGTGTAAAATCCTGGTGAAATTTCTTACGCGATCGCGTCACAGGATTTTTTTCCCTCTAAATAAAAATTAATTCGATCGGTCATATTTATTTCCTTTGTTTACCTCAAATAAGGAAAAAGTAATTTTATTTTTCTTTTTTTACCACAGATCTATTACAAAGTTAATATAAAACTCGAACCTTAGTCAAACCATAAAATACACTCCTAGTCGATCAATTGTGTGACCGTTTAGAATATCATAAATAGAGTGATTTCATTTCTAAAGCGATAGGGTAAACATCGCATTGTTCTTATTATGGAAAACAAAGTTTCACCCAAGTATCTTTATGATGCACTCACTTCGCATGATATTCTCAGGTCATTTGATCTGATAAGAACTTTCAAGGCTGAAGTTAAGTCGGGATTTGTTGACGTTGATTTGGCACAACAGTATTTTGACTCACTAATTATTGCATATAAGGAGCCGAAACTTTCTATCAGTTCTTTTTCGACCATCTGCCATTTGATAAAATTGGTGAGGATAAAGAAGCCCGTACTACTCTCGAGCCTCCATTCAATATTAATACCATTTCTTTTACAACGCTTAAAAGAATCAAGAACGTCTTTAAGAAGTGCATCTATGAAAGCTCTGGTGACCATATGGGAGGCGGCACCTAGAGAGTTTGAAAACGATTTGAAGACCATCGGTTTGAAAAGCAGGGATCCTTTGATTCGCAGAAGGTTGTTAGAGATGATTGAAGAGATTTCGAAAAACTCTCCAGGATTTACTCTTGAGTCCTTTCTTTTCTCGATTGTGGGCTGCTTGGTTGATGCTAATACTTATGTTGTTGAAGCAGCCTTTAACTTGTTGGTCTCATATCTTAACTCCCTATCCCCATCGAAAGCTAAATCGATGAGTACAGATCTTGTTGGGTTATTGAAGATAAATCATGTTGGTCATAGTCTTTCTATTCGCTTGTTATCGCAGTTAAATGAAGGTAGATCAGTTATCTCTCTGTACAAAAAGCAGATGTTTTCGTCATCTTTAAGTGGTTCTACTTTTAGAAAGCAACCCCTCAGATCCCTTCGTCACACTTCTACTTTGTCCAGTTCTGAATCATCTTCGATTACTTCTAGATCAAACTACAAAAATTCTATGTTTCCACCTAGTAAGTATTCTTTTGACGGGTTTCAAAACAGGGATAAGATTTTGCAGCTTCTTGTATCATTTCCGGAGTTTTTATCCATAGATAAGGTTCAATCGCTTGATATAACTGATGACGTGCAACTTCTAGATATTGCAGAAAAGATTAAGCCATTTTTTGAGGGTAAGGAGACGGAGAAAAATTGGACTCTAAGGATTAAAAGCATACACAGGTTGCAATCATTACTTAGAGGTAATGCAATTGTGGAATATAGGCAGTTATTGGCTAAGGTAGTGCATGATCTCTCAGGTTGTATTGCAAAGGCATCGCAATCATTACGGACTATTCTTTCCAGCTCCGGTTGCCAACTTTGTAAAGAGCTGGCTTTTGCACTTGGTCCAAAATTAGACAGCTCTACAATAGATGCATTTGTTACTCCACTATTAAAATTGTCATGCTCAAGGAAGACAATTACACACCGCAAAGCTAATTTGGCGATGATTTCCCTCGTTTTATTTACAAATTCGAGTAACAGAATGATGACACAAATATATTCTTCCTTCTTAGAAAAAAATGTTCAAGCAAGAGCATATGCATTGATATGGGCTGAGTTTTTTCTTTTAAGGCACGCTCCGAATTCAAGTGTTATGGATTCATCCTTGAATTATCTTAGTAGCATTATAGGAAAGGCGGTTTCTGATCCATCTCCGATGGTAAGACAAATTGCACGTCCCGCATTTTGGACTCTAAACGAATTTTTCCCTAAGGATGGAAGAATGATACTGTCAGCTCTTTCCCATTCAACTTTAAAAGCTTTGGATAAAAGTCGATACGCTGCTGTAAACATGATTCCTAGTGCTTTATCAGGTTGTGATACATCACATAGCCGTAAATCTTCTGATAGCAGAAGTTCAAGCAAGCCAGCAAGCTTTTCTGACCCTGAATCATCCTCATCACCATTAAACCCAGAAGTTGATGCTTCTGAGAGAAAGCCCTTGGTTACAACTATCTTGGCGGTGAGTGCATTAACTAAAAATGATGAGCCAAACGAAGTGCGTAGTGATAATTCATTAATAAAGAACGAAACATGCACAAAAAGACTGACAAAACAAAGCGAAAATCTCAAAGAAACTCTTGAAACTATTGAGGTCATGAAACCGCAAACTATAGGTAAAGCTCCACAGCTAGGTGAATATTCCGAAAGGGTCAAGAGAGAAAATGAAATCTATAATGGGTTACTATCGCAGGATTCAGCCGATCAGAAGGCTGCTTTTGATGAATTAATTAAGATGCAAAATAGTCATTTACCAGCAAAATTTGGATCGGCATTCAACGAGCTTAGTGTTAGAAATCCAGAGATAATGTACGCTGTATTTAGTGATGAAAAAGGCTTTCAATACTTGGTGAATTATCTTTCCACTAATAACATTGTTCGTATTTTTTGCTTCTATGTGATGAGTGAGAAATTTACGGTCAATGCAAGCATTTTATCAATGATTATTCGTGATGTCCCTATCGATGACTTATGCTTGGGACTAACTGAAATGATTAGCGCTTGCAATGATTCATCTAAAATTCAGGATTTGGCTCTATCATTTCAACTGGTAAAGCATAGAGATGAATTGCTTCGAGCCAGTTTTGAGCTAGCTGACTTTCTACTCTGCTCAAATAATGTTCATTTAGAGAGTTATCTGTTAAGTTCACTTTTTGACTCCCTCTTTCAGAGTTGGGAATTTTCAGATCATTCTGAAGATGGAAAGTATATAACCTTGCTGAAAGATGGTGCTGAAAAGAATATCACTCTTTTTAGAAAAAGAATTTCTTGCCTAAAGGATGTACAATTACAGTCAGAAATTATACATAAGCTAGCCCTTAAGGATGAAAGTGATCTTGAAAGTTCCGATGTAAATCTCGATTATTTACCAACCAACGAAGAGTTAGAGGATGCAGAAGAGCCAAATCTTGATGGTTTGACTATGGTTGTCCGCAAAGACGTTTCCGATAAATCGGTTCCGGTGGACAGTGACATGACAATGATTATGCCAACTTTCAAAAATCAGAATCCTGCAGAATTGTCAATGATTAAAGAGGAAAGCACCAAACAAAATACAGCTATAAATAATGAAAACAATCCTATAAATCCGTTTGTTGATGAAAGGAAGACTAATTGTGATGATAGTAAGCAGGTGGAGTCGTCCGAGATGAAAATTGACGACGTTTTTAATTCACCTTGCGCTGAAAGTACTTCAGAAGATATAAACAGTTCTATAAGTGAATTAAATGGAGAGAGTATGGATTTGGAGGAAGCAGAACTGTCTGTTCGGACCCCTACGACTGGAATGAAAAGGCTTTCCATAAATGATAGCAAAGAGGAAGATCGTAACTTCCCAAGTAAAGATACACCACTTCCGGATACTGATACTTCAATATCTCATAAATCGGACAAACATTCTGCACCATCTGCACCATCTGCATCACCTGCATCACCTGTTTTAAAAGACCAAGTGTCAGTTCCAGCTTCTATGGATCCATTGGCACCATTAACGAAACCAACAGACAATATTCAAATATATGAGGATAAAGCTGATTTTTTGGACTCTTTAAAGGAGGCACTAGACTCAAAAGCATGGCAAGATCTTGAAACTTATGAGTTGCATCGTGTAAGGCAAGGAGAAGTGAAAAATGAAAGTGATTTACTTACAAAACTTAAAGCGAAAACCATTACATATGAAGAGCTCATAGCAGTCATGTATCAGCTAGACCAAAGTCAATCAAATCCGGATACTCTAATAAATTATCTTCTAGATTTTTTAAGTCCAGAAACGCCCATGAAGCAAATGCTTGTGGCGATTTATCTAATAGGGAAGTGTTTGCCTAAGATCAATAAAGAAAAGGACGAACCGATTACTCTGAGACTACTTGAATTGTGCGTTCTACTTGACAGTGACGTTTTTGATGAATTGTATTTTGCCTTGGAGGAGACAATGAAGAACATAGATGATTTGAAGTGTTTAGTCATGCTTCTTCAAAAGAAAGGGTTTAGGAGACTAACCGTGGCACAAAAGCAAATCTCTTTGCATGCGATATCAACGTGGTTGAGACCAAGCAATATTACATATGAGGATGTCTTTATGCTTGATTCTTGGCTATTCAAACTTCTAGATGATGAACATGTCATACTTCGAAAGCTGGCCGTTACTATATATGCCAAACTTTACAAGTTCATGGTGGATCATGTCAAGAGTAAAGAGGGTGATGAACTGATTGATAAAAGTATCTTTCAGAAAATGGATGGACCACAGATTGAATTAATTAAGTACTACGCGGCTAAAGTATAATTATATAATACGCTAGAAGGCAAATATGGCTACTGTGAATTAACAAGTAATGTATAGGTGTATCAATATGTGCATGAGTGTCAACTTAAGATAGAATAGAAGAGAAAAATGGGAAAGAGGCAAAGTAAAAAAGAATTTAACTCAGTAGAAGGGTTCACCTTCATCAACAAACAGTGGGTTAAACTCTTTATCACTTGGCATCTTGGAATCTAATGGTTTGTACAAGTAAAATGCTTTTAGTGCATTGACAAAGCTTCTAATTCTAGCTTCTTTCAATGATGAACCCTCACCGCCGGCAAGTAGGTTTTCTCCACTAAAGCAGCCTACAACAAATACTGCTCTGTTTGAAAGACGACCACTTTCACTCATCAGCCTCACAGTTAATGGCTCCATCCCCTTCACCCTTAAAAGTCTAGTCAAGAGTTTTCCTGGTTCTTTGAAATCAAACATCGAAGGTATATCAATCTTTCTAGATAGGATGTGTTTGTGTGTGAATTTCTTGGCTGCTTCTTCACCCTCATGAGCGTAAACGCCTGCAATTATAGCTCTCACTGCATTCGCAAACGCTGTACTGTCATCCAAAGTTGTTTCAGTCGGACATCCAAATTTAGTTATTCCTTTTTCCACCCGAGTAACACGCCTGTCGAATCTAAGTCTTCCAAACCTGAACAAAGATGGCTCGTCTGCCAAATACTTCTCAATATTTGATGTTCTGTCTTCTTCTATACCCCAGCTGTTCTTTGCAACATCCGCAAGTGAAAAATCGCCAATATAAGCATCCACCGCATTCTTTGTAATAGAAATTGGCAATCTAGGATAGTTTGTGATTAAATACTCTGTTGTATAGAAAGAAAGAAGATTCGCTCCAAATATAGCTAACTGTTTATTATCCGGGTACTGTTCACCTTCCTTCGGACAGGTCAAAGCACGCACAATAGTTGAATATTTATATGATGATGGTAGCTGTAATCTGGCGTGAAGTGTAATAACAGCCGGTATCTTTTTGGCCTGTGCCTCAGAAATGTTTAATGAGATGTTATTTCTTTGGTATTTTTTGAAATCTAACTTATTCTCGGGCACTTTCAATTGCTTTTGATCAATAACTGTATTTTCAGACCTCTCATAAGAAAACTTAAATCTTCTTCTTTTCACTGGTGTGGACGTAAGCTGAGGTGGCTTTACAGGAGATGAAGAAAGAGCTCTCTTAAAGCATGTGAGTTGAACAGCACGACAACTTAGTCTGGAATTTCTCAACATTTATCGTGGTAATCGTAAATAAACAAATATGACTGTTAAATAGTGCCAAATGCAATTTAATAGAAAATGAGAGATCCACTCAATATATAAATACGTCTAGAATGAAAGATGATAATTGTTCAGAATGCAAAAGCATGAACAAAATAAATAATCTTCCTAGAATGTAATTTCTGTTAAAGTTAATGCCTAAGTAATTAAGCCCCTTCAATGAAAAGATGTGTAGTCGATTATAAAATAAATGAACTTTTTGTCGTGATAAGAGCCTAAAGCTACCATCGCATAGAATTTGAGCTTTACCCTTAATTCTTTCTTTTCTGTCTTCCAACCCAATACGAAATTTTTCATCCCCCTCGCTTTTTGCTTTTCGGCACACTACAATAGCCCTTGGGAAAATAAGTTTACGTCCTTGCACCACTTTAAATTTGACCTTAGTTAGGAATGCCTTTAATCCTACGTAAGTGTAGTGCAGCGCAATATATTGGGTTTTCTTGGTATTATCCTGTTACATGAGTGCGTTTGGTAAATTGTTCTACAATGACTTGCAAATGTGTAAAAGCAGGTGATGTTCAATAAAGCCGCTAAAAAGATATCGGCTCATCATTTTGATTCCGGGAAACAAGAAATGAAAATAAAAAGTATGAAGTGTAACCGAGAAAAAAAGATTAATGAAATTAAATAAATAGAGAAAGCTCGCATCAATTTCTCAAGAGAAGATAATAATTGTGTTCACGATAAAGTATAGCATTATTATCTACTTTTGCATTTGTTTTAATAGACCACCTTTATTAACATCTCCCATATACATCATTAAGGTATATTGTTTGCAAGAATGGTAAGCATTTGACATAACTAACGGGCTCTCATAATAAGGATGAGTTTAAGATTTATACTAACAAATTTATTAATCTATTAGGCTGGACATATGTTTATACCAAGTTGGCTTCGAGCTCCATCAGGAGGTTGGTTCCATACACCAAAAAATGCTAATATAAATGGTGTTGTTGTTTTAACTGGATACTTTGCTTTATTGTATGTGTTATATCTTCAAGGTGAAAGGAATACAGTTAATCCACAAAAGACATACAGTTTAGAAACAGTGAAGAGGTGGAATGCCGCGGCTGCTAAAAAGCCTGAAAGCGATTAGGCAACAATTGAACGGCAATTGCAAGGGATATTCTTACACATTTATTTATTCGCATTATTCATTCTTGATGCCCAAGTATTTCATTAAATGAGTCAAAGCTCATTACATGTCTATTTATTCATATTATCAACATGATTGTTTTAATGAACGGAAATAAAAAATTACACATTATATTGGTATTAGTTATGTTGCCGGAAGTAATGCACAATAGAAAGTATACAAGTAGAAAATCTAAATTTAACGATCTAATTTAATATAAGTATATGCGCACATCTTTGTTGCCATCGATAATCTTCCTAAGTGTTCTAATTGTATCCGGTGTGTCCCACAAGTTTTGCAGCTTAGAATCCAGGTAGCAGTCACAAATCACGGCTTTGATCTCTGTTCCTTTTAAAGGTGACTTCTCAACTTCAAGAATTCTTTTGATTCTACCTGGGGTACCTGCAAGAATTCGACACCTGCTTGATTTTAGATTTTTGATATCATCTTTAAGTCTGTTTTTCGAGATAAGTTTCATAGATCCAGCCTCCATAGATCGTGTTGCACGGTGAACATCGCACGCTCTAATTGCAGACATAGATATAACCAATGCATAGCAGTGCTCGTGCCTTGCCGGTTTCCCCTTTTTTTCTTCTGGTTTCACGTCCTTTTTGCCAGCCTTCTTAGCTTCAGCCCGAAGTCTTTTTGGTGATTTCGATAAGACATCATTTTCGATGAAATTTTCCAAAAAGCTAGGTAAATTTTTCAAAGTTCTCTCCTCCTTCCAGTCACCGGTGTAGGCTATGTTACTTTTGCTGATATATAAATCACTGAGTTCCAATGCTGATAATTTTTTGTTTTGTCTCTTCACCTTTTGTGCTAATTTTTCGGCAATGATGTCAGCTGTTTGAGTTGCTATATTCTTCTTTTCTGCCGTGTCGTATTCCAACTTTCTTTTCTTCTTTTCCTTAAGCTTTTCCTTGTCAGTGTTCTTCCTCTTATTACTTTTGGACTTTTTTTCTTCCTCTTCCTGCTCAGTTTTCTGTTCGTTATCACTCTGATCTTCATTTTCCTTAGGAACACTCACACCTTCATCCTCAGATGCCTCAAACTTGTAATCCAAGCCGTCGTTAAGATCGTCTTCACCAGTCATTCTATGATGATAATATTGGTCGCTTTAATGCCGAATCCCAATGTAGAGGAGCTTCTTTCGAATGCACAGTTTAATATGGATGCATCTTAAAGAAATCTTGAGTTGAAAACTTTCCAGGTAAAAAAAATTTAAGCTGATCGAATTTTTTTTCCTTATTTTTTATTTGTTTTGGAATTTCTATTGTTCGAAATACGCGAATGTTAAGGGACGACTAGTTGAAGAAAATACGCAGCCGTCCACACGTACTAGAATGAAGAATATCCTAGAGTAAACATTAATTGGAATAAGTAAGATTGATATATTTACATGATCTCCGATCTTCTATTCAACTCCCAAATTCAAAATCAAGTTGTGACATATTTTATTGTTTTCTTTTCCTAGGTTCAGCATTATTTTTCTTTTAAACAACATACAAATTAATTTCCCATTTTAAAAGCTATCATCTGTGTTGTATCACGTTCATCAATGTGGAATGAGTTTGGAAATTTTTACACTAGGAATTGAAGTATACATGAATTTATTATGAGCTATCCTTTTTTGCCATCAAAAAATGAAAAAAATGGTAATGATGATGATGATGAAAGAGGTAATATCACAACAGAAGAAGTTGATGAGGGATCTTCCATTTTGCGATCACCTTCGGACAAAGACGACGATGATGATGACAGCTACAAGCTAGCAGATATTTATACAAGTCGGCGATCTTCTTTAAGAACCCCAAAGAAGCAAGAGATCGATATGATACCGAGTAAGCATGTCATTCAAAAGGCTCAATTGCCTGTATTACAAATATCTCAAAACAAAATAGATGATAATAACCATAATGATGATCAAAATAGCAATGAGGCCGAAAATAATAGCGATGACTCCAGCAGACCTAATACACCTATTTCTAAAAATATTTCAACAACAAATACTCCAGGTGCAGATATGCAAAATCAAATTGTACGCACACCGTCAAGGAGAAGTTCTACGTCTAATTCTAAGACTTCGACACCTGGAAGATCAAACTCAAGAGGATCGACACCCAGAAAACCAACAACACCATTAATTCTTGAGGCCATGGAGGATGCTGCTACTCCCAGAAGAAATCGACTTCTTTTAACTCCAACAAGAAATAAGTCGAAAAGTCGGTATTCTCCTAAGGATGATTTGATGATGCTCGGTAAGCTTTTGTTCGCTGAAAAAGCAGATAAACCGCATAAAAAAAGAAAATTGGACTCTCCTAAAACTAGAGATGTTTTACCAGACGAACCCTTGAATAAGCTTTACAACTTTGTGACCTCTAATAAGGAAACTACTGAGCAAGAATTACAGAGTAAGGCAGAAAAAGAGAATGAATACTTGGAGAATGAAAATAATGTTGACATCACTACCACATCTACAGAAAATGCAAAAAGTTCGCAAAGAAACGCTGCAGATATCTTACGAGAGAGAGATAAGATATTGGAATCAAGCATTAGTATTGAAGAGCACAATGATTTTAATGATGGTGTTTTGAATGAAATAAATACGAACGACAATTCAGAGGTATCGGATTTATCTGAGCTGGATTCAGACCATTCTGTATCACCTTCAAGGTCGATTGTATCAAGTAGATTATCGATCGCAACATCGATCGCAAATGATTCGAATGTTGCTATTCCAGAAGCTATTATAAGAGAGGAGGGAGCTTATGGGAGAGATCTCAGTGATGATCAAGAGGTCGAAAATGATGGTCACACATCTCTGTCGGACTTTTCATTTGGTAATGATGATGTTGGCTTTGATATTGACTCCTCAAGTAGAAATGATATTGACGATGACACTGTCGACTTCGATCCGGATCTCTCACTTTTGAATGATGTGAGAATTGAGAGGCCAGAGCGTTTATCATTTATTCCAATCAAGAGAAGTGAAGGTTCCGTTAAAAATAGTCAAGAAAATATGGAAAAAGTTACTGTGAATTCTATCGGAGCACCAATAATAAAGAATATTTGCAAAGTTCTGTTACCGACGATCGCATCCAAAAAGCTCAAATCGCGAAAGACGTTGGATGTTCTTGATAAAATCAGTCGGGAGTTCTTTGAGCAAGAGATTGATGATTTGGAAGCTTATGCAAAGCATGATAAACGGAAAAGGATAACAGCAGAAGACGTCAAGTTGTTGATGCATAGATCTAACTTAACTGTTACAACAGATTTAATGGATCTTCAGTCAAATTCGGTTGAAAGTGAAATTCTTCGGCTTGGGTCGCAGGCGTATGATATGGAGGATTTTCGAGTGCTAGAGAGAATACTATTCTCGAAGCAGATAAGTAAAGTCAGCAGAGAGAGAAAGAAAAGGGAAAGAAAGCTCAGAGAAGAGCAGCGGAAGAAAGAATATCATGTCAACAAAGATAATAATAATTCAATTCATGCTGCTGATAGCGGTGAAGATGTTGCTGATGAAGGAACGTGGGTGGAAAATGCAAACTTAAATAATGAAATAAGGACCCAAGATCTTGATAATTTAAAGAGCTCCATCGATATTGAAATAGGTGGAGATTTCATCGATTATGAGGGTATGCCAGAGATTCCCTTAGCGGAGGATGAGGATGAGGAAGAATAAATCTGTGATCTTCCTTTGTACAATTTTATATAATGTATATTAGTGTGAATATCGGTATCATCTATTACACAGATTGGTAGTGCAGATCGTAAAACGAGGTTGAAAAAAAAAAAAAAAAGTTGGTCGAATAAGTTATCTCCTTATCCTATCTTCGTTTTTAAAGCGTGTGGCTCAGATCTTGCGTCTTTAGATGTGCATAAAATTTTACAAAGATAGGGACAACCCATTTAAGTATATAGGTAACTTTAATCACCAATAGTTATATTATCATTCAACGGCAAGAAATATGTTTAACACAATTGCAAAGAAGAATTTGAGGAGTCTTTTGCATACTCTTGAACAGAGAAGAAATATCATTCTAACTAGAGATATAGAGGAACAACTCAGCAGCAAGCCTATGAAACCCGTTATTGTCGTCGGAGGAGGGCATGCAGGTGTGGAAGCTGCTACAGGAAGTGCTCGTTCTGGTGCCCAGACCACAATTATTACGCCTGATATTTACAAAATCGGAGTAACATCTTGCAACCCAGCTTTTGGGAGGCATCGGAAAAGGTACATTGCTTAAGGAAATAGATGCTTTGGACGGTTCCGCACCACGAATCGTTGACAAGGCTGGTATCCAGTTTAAGGTCTTAAATAGATCACGTGGTGCAGCTGTGTGGGGCCACCGAGCACAGATAGATAGAGAGCTATACAGATGTGAAATGGAAGATTATGTAGCCAATTACCCAAACTTGGAAGTGTATGAAGGGAAGATTGAAGATTTGATCATCGAAGAATTTGACAAATGTGATTCAAATGGACGTTCTTATGGCAAAGTAAGAGGTGTGATCTTGGGAAATGGTGAGATGTTAAGGTGTGAGAAAGTGGTGATTACCACAGGAACATTTTTGGGTGCTGAAATTCACATCGGGCTGAAAGCTTGGCCTGCCGGACGAATAGGTGAGTGTGCATCATACGGATTGAGTGATACATTCAAGCGCATCCATTTCCGTATGGGAAGGCTTAAAACAGGAACTCCACCTAGGCTTTCTGGTAGAACCATAGATTACACTAAGGTAAAGAAGGAATATGGAGATATGCCGCCTGAACCAATGAGTTTTATACATGATTCTCCGTCTATCAAAGCAGACGATCAGATTCTGTGCTATTCCACGCACACAACAGAGCCTTTGAGGAATTTGGTTCTTGCGAACTTAGACAAGTCCATACACATTAAACAGGATGTTAAGGGACCCCGTTACTGTCCATCACTTGAGTCAAAATTGATACGTTTTAAAGATAAAAAGGAGCACAGAGTTTGGCTGGAGCCTGAGGGATTTCACACAGATGTAATGTATCCGAATGGAATATCTAACACGATGCCTGAAGATATCCAGGATAAGCTGCTTAGAATGATCATTGGTCTAGAACATGTCAAAATGCTTCAACCGGCATATGGTGTTGAATATGATTACATAGATCCTAGGGAACTTCGCCGAACATTGGAGACGAAGCTAGTAGATGGATTGTTTTTAGCAGGACAAATAAACGGAACAACTGGTTATGAAGAGGCAGCTGCACAGGGAATAGTTGCTGGAATTAATGCTGGTCTCTCCTCTTTAAATAAAGTGCAGCTCAAATTGGACAGAGCAGACGGATATATTGGAGTTTTGATCGATGACTTGATCACCAAGGGTGTTACTGAACCTTATAGAATGTTCACCTCGAGATCAGAATTTCGTGTCAGTGCACGTTCTGATAATGCGGATAGACGTCTCACCGAATTGGGAAGAAAGCTCGGATGCATTCGGGATGAGAGATGGGATTCATACTCCACTGACAAGAGATTGTATGATGAAGCCATGAGCAAGTTGAGCTCATTCGTGTTAAGTACTAATAAATGGGGACGCCAATTGACGACGATTAACATCTCTGATGATTCCACTAAACAGTCGGCATTCGAAATTTTAAGATATCCTCATGTTGTTTTGGATGATGTTCTAAGAATTGTGGAAGATCCATTTTTGACAAGCTTACCGCGAAGGATTAAGGTCGCTATAAAGATTGAAGGTAATTATCAAGGTTATATGAGCAAGGAGAGGGCGTATATCAAAGCATTTAGATCCGATGAGAAATTACCATTACCAATCGACTTTGATTATTCCTCTATTTCAAGTTTGTCATCCGAGGTGATTGAATTATTAAATGAGGTGAAACCGGAAACAATTGGACAAGCTCGTAGAATTCAAGGTGTTACACCTGTAGCAATATTCGAACTTTACCGTGTGAGTAAGCATGGATGGAGTGCGGAAGAAGCAGATGATGAATTTCCTGAATGATGCACAACCTCTGCCCTGTGTACTTTCTTTATTTATTCACGTGTATATATGTTTAGCCCAAAAAATCTTGCACAGTTTTATTTACCAGACAGTAGACTACGTTTGGATGTTTAAGTTTAATCAATAAATATATGAATTTGGTAAATCGCACATTTTAAATAAATAATTGGCAATGGTGATTGCCTTGCAGTTTTCATCACTAGCATCTAATCACCGTGTTATTATTGCCATATCTACGCATCCATCTAGCGTAACTAAACACCACACCAAAGAAACAGAAATAAGCAAAACGATACATTATTTCTCAGATAAGTCTCTTCAATGTTATATCGGCCGTTTTTCTAATGCACTTCAAGTAACACCTTACTGTTTACTTTTCAAGGCCAACTCCTGCCGTTTTATTTCATCTATCCTTTGGAATGCAGATCTTTGTGAATCACTTGTTGGGAATTCAAGAAGATTGTTTCTCCATTTATTGAAAGATTTCCGCACACCAAGGTCAAAGTTTCTGTCTATCTCCCAAAAGGCCCATCCTCCAACTAATGCAGTTGCTGCAACCGGTTGCCTGATGAAAAAGAATAAAAGAACTGCTGGTCTAAATGCAGATGCGTATGCCATTTCTTATTGTCAATAATCAAAGATGATTTTTTTTGAGAAAGTTAAGAAGGCTATCGGCAAACCGAAACTTACGAAAATGAATGTTGAAGTTACAAACCGAAGAATAAGATTAAGCTCAGAGGAAAAGCTGAGGAAGAAAAAATAAAAGGTTATGTTGTTTCCGCATATAAACATAATTTGTTGATTTAATTTATGTTTATGCATATTTAATGCGATTCCGAATTTGAATTTCCGGACATACCGCTCTTCTTCAGTGGCTTTATATGGACAGCCTTTATCTTTAATGGTGCTTCATCTTTAATGGTGTCTTCGTCATTTCTATAGGACATGTCAGAAATGTTTCCTTCAATTCTCGCTGAGTTATGTGTCGAATGGAGTTTGTTATGGCATTTTCTATTACTATGTTCCGTAACTCCGATAGACTGAATAAATTTCTTGAATCGGGCTTGCATTTGAATACTCCCATTTTCATCTAATTTTCTTGGATACAAACTCTACATAATGATACAGTTAATGATTTTTCATAGATGATTGAAAATTACGTTATCTTTTTCGACATGAAATAGTAGTCAATTCTGAGAAGATCATCATCATATTACCCAGTCCTTTTTTTCAGTAGTTCAGTTTTTCCTACATTGTCTTTTTTTTTTCTCTCTCTCTTTTAAGCGTAAGTATCTCCTATTATAGTTTGATTCAAAAAGGCTATGGCGTTTTGATTTCGATATACTAATTAATCAATTACCAGATCATTTAATATTGAACATCTCTCTAAATATTATACCCATCTCTCTCCCTGCATAAGCTCTAAGCAAATAAGTGGTGTAGGTTAGTATCTCACCGTTTATTTTTCTGCTTTCATCTCTTCGTGCAAAGCCTATATTTATTGACAATGTCCGGCACATTTCCAAACACATTAACTCCCCAGCAGCTTGATGAATATCAACAACAGCTACGACAGCTTCAATTACAACAGCAACAGTCGCAGCAGCGGACAAACGAGCAGCTTCAACAAGCACAAAATACACAAAATATACAAGTGCCACAAAATGTGCAGGTGCAACAACAAGCCCAACAAGCCCAGCAGACACAACAGGCACAACAGGTACATTACCAAACATATTATCAACAACATGTTCCCGCCGGTTATGCTGGTGCTGGTCAGATTAGCAATGTTGTTTCAGGTCCTTTAGCCGGTCCCAATATCCCGCCAGTTGTTGATCCTAGTAAAAATTCTGGAAACGTTATTACGCAGAATCAGCAGATACCGGCGGCTCAGCAACATCCTGCAGCACCTGTGGCACAAGAGCAACCTTATTATGTCAATGCAAAGCAGTACCATCGAATACTTAAAAGAAGAATAGCACGTGCAAAATTGGAAGAGAGTCTCAAAATACAGAAGAGAAGAAAGCCATATCTTCATGAGTCCCGACATAAACACGCTATGAGAAGGCCTCGTGGACAAGGAGGAAGGTTTCTTACTGCTGCTGAAATTGCAGAACTTGAAAGGAAGAAACAGATTAAAGCTTTGGAAACCAAGAAGGGCTCAAGCGACAAAAAAGCTAGTGTCACGCATGATCATTCCCAGAAAGCAAGTTCCGAAGATAGCTCGTCACCCTCCAGAATAGATGAGCATGCTTCTCCTGTCAAATAAAGGTCAGAGAAAAGGCACGGTGATCATATTTAATACCAGTCTGGCCAGTTTTCTCACAGCATACTCCCGCTAGTGTTATTATTAATTACGTGCTCCTCAGCTCTGATCCATCCTACTTCTTTCATATTCCTGTACTTTAGACCCGGAGTCAGTAAAAGAGCTGTTCTGTTTCATATGTTCCCTCTTCCCTCTATGTACCTTACCGTTCCGTAATAGAAACAAATGTCGAAAAAATAGTTTATTCTTTGTTTCCAAATTGTAAAGTTATATATGATTTCAAAGTTTATATATACTAATATTCCACTCTCTTTCAATTTTCTATTAATGAATGTATGATAACTTCTTCAATGCCTCATTCAACTCTGGATCTCCAATACTGCTCAATGCCGAAATTAAATTTTGAAAGCCGTTCATCGCACCCAATTTAGCTTTAACATACTGAGTAATCATATCACGGTTCTTTATGTTACTTATTGGATCAACAGTATTCAATCTGATTATATTGAGCTCATTGTAGCTGGAGCCAAAAGTCATCTCATCATTATCTAAATTCTGCAATATTTCCAGACTTTCATCCATATTCTTATAATTTTTAATCGAATCTGAAACAAGTAATTTGAACACCTCAGCAATCGTTCTTAATGACCGTTCCTTGCCAACAGACTCGAAATTTTCAACAACAACATTTGTGAGGCCGACCATTAAAATCTTTTTATCCACCAAGTTATTAAATGTATTGATGCGAGGAATGATGAAGTGGTCGGCTATCTGTCCGAACAATCCATTTTGAACATTGTCCACAAATTTAATGGTAAATTGTGAATTAAGACCATTTACGTCAATGACCTGAGAATCAGACACTGGAAGGCATGAAATCCAGCATAAGAAAATGATAAACTGTTTGACAAACTTTTCTGTTTTATAGCTTTGAAGGCGGGTCATGATAATAACACATATCTCCTTCAGATAATTCTGAGTATACTGAAGATTTATAGAGGTTAAAATTGTTTCCAAAATATGGAATCCCAAATTGTCGTTAACCTTCGATGAAATGAGTTTTTGAAATACTCCTAAGATCGGCTTCAGTTGCTCGGCATTGGAAAATGATGAGGGTGATGAGCTAACAATAGCGGAAATCAATCTAGAAATGGCTGGAATGTTACCTTTATATTCCCAAACAGCAGGTGAGCATAATGGCTTTATAATCTGATGGTATTCCTCTGGTATTGGTTTTCCCTTTGGGAACACCTCTAAACAGTAAGCTAGTATCTGGAACACATATGGAACAAACTCCTGAACCTCCTGATTAAGTAGACCAAAGAGTGTTGGTTTGATGATTGTTAAATACTGTTCGATGGAAGATGAGTAATCCGTAAGTATAACACATATCGATTCAAATGTATAATGAGAAAACTTTGGATTTGAAGGATTCTTGCTGATAATTTGTACGATTTTTAGAAGTTGTTGCAAGACATCATTTGGATCCTGTAAGGATGTTCTAGTTGTCAAAAGAACTCTCATGACGCATTTCATCAAAAATTCATTTTCAGACAATTTCTCGGGGGTAGAACCATTTTTAAGCATCAATCCAAACAAGTTTGTAAGCAGCTCCTTGACAACAGATGGGTTAATGTCATTCTGATCAAATAAAAGTTTTTGATGTTCAGTTGGGTCTCTCAAAGAGAGAATTTTTTCAATTGTAACCGCAGCGTATGTGTAAACAACATAATTGTTATCCTGAAAGTGGGCAGAAAGTAATGGAAAAGCTTCACTTAATTGCTGCTTTGTCAATTGCTTCCTAAAAGTGAATATGTATTTGATAGCATCCACCTTTAATATAGGGTAAGCATCGCTTGAAACAAGGTCTGGTGCAACATAGCTGGTGAAAAATGCAATGACATCTACCAAAAGATTTGTTACCGTGACACCAGCATTAGTCAACGATCCTTTTGCAGCAATCGCGCTGAATAGGTATATTGCAATATCCTTTGATTTCCAATTAGAGTGATCAGCCTGAAAATTACTCAGATAACTATTCACGTAGCTTAGTATAACTTCGGTAACAACCTTCTCGTTTGTCTCCTTCAATGCTCTCAAAAACTCGGTGGCAGCACGCCTTCTCGTATCTGAATCTGATCCTTCAAGATCCCTCCTAATATATTCAATCGGATCATCCTCAAACATTTCCTCGTCCGATTCTCTAAGTGTGATGTTTGGAAGGATAATTTTCTCTGTAATCTGCTTCAGAGCCTCTTCGTTATTAAGTGTAGGAGCATAAGTTGGGGCTGCAGCAATGGCAGTTAAAAATTGAAGGGCCCTTGATGCCAATATATCATACTTTGGCTGCATAGTAATATTCTTCAATAAATCCCAGACAGTCTGAATGAAGTCGGGAATGAATGAATGAAACTCTTCTTCATATCTAGTAGTATACAACTGAATAAGTTCGCATATACTTATTTTAACTTGGGTAGTGAGATCCACTTCTTCATCTTCCGATGGATCCTCCAGAAGTGTGTTGTGATACTTTAAATATTTATGAACAACGGTCATTCCATCCTTTAAGTGATCCTCAAAAAATTCAGGGATATCCTGGCAGTTTAAATCATAATATATCTTAATTAGGAGTAACATGTTCTCCAAAAGCAATGATAAGTTTTCCTTTGGTCCAGATTCTGCTTGGTCAATAAGCTGGTTGACGCAAAGAAGCAAATCCAAGAATGGCTTGGCAAATTTCTCCAATACAAACTTGATCTCAAGGAACAATTCATCAGACCTGAACAATGGTCTCCAACGTTTGAAAATGGAATGGGCAATTTTCAAAATACCCTTATCAGTGACCATATCGTTCGGACCCAACTTCTGTACAAGTTCATCTAATAATTCAGGCCACATTTGTGGAAATTCTGACTCCGCAATGATGGAAATAGACTCACCTATCTGCACCTGAAGATGATCAGGCAAATGAATCAATAAGTTTACTATCTCTCGTTTAATTGCAGCCACATCCTCATCGTGAAGATGATAATGACCATCTTCATCAATCCATTTCCTCTTGACCAAATTTTTAAAGTACAAAGCGCCGGCAAGACGAATACCCATGTCCATCTTATCAGAAGAAACAATATTAAGCAACGTCAATGGGAAGCCTTGATGAGCATCGAGACTTCTAAGTCCATTTTCAGATTCCTTAGCTGTTGACGGTTGAAGGGACTTCGCAAGAAGTTGTACCACTGTATTGGTGTCAGACATAATTCAGTGTACTATGCTTGATTTCTCCGTGAAAATAAAGACTACAAGTAAAGGAATATGCCTTCACAATCGAAGAGAAGAACACGCGAGATCTATTTACTTTTAGATCATTTTTCGGTAATTTTCACTGTGTGCAAATTTAAAGGGGAGGTACGGATGGAAAAAAAATTTTAAATGCGGCTGTGCACTAATAGATTTTTGAGGTATGTGTTATGCTATCAGTGAGAACATCCCAAATGCAACATTATCTCACAACCAACGGCACACTATTTGCTTTATTTCGTCCCGATTGGTTTGTCAAACCAAAATTAGTACTTGTGTAAATTTATTTATCTGTTTGAAGTGTGCCTCAAAATTCCCAAGTGTACTGATGTTTCCTAAGAAGCATTTGGATTTTGACCACAATATATAGTAGTAATATTTTTCAGTTTACAGCTTCAACCTTCACATTAGTTTCTCGTTGCCAGAACGATCATTACTTTGTTGTATTTGGCGATTTAACTATTCCCTAGTATTATCGAGTCACCCACTACATGGTTCTAAACTCTATTTCTTTAAATTCAAATACTTTTACAAAATATCACAGTGGTCCATCCAAATTCACCAATCGTCATCTTCCTCTTCTTCTTCGTCATCACTTTCCCTGCGAGCTTTTCTTCTAATAGCCGCAGCAAGATCATTAGCCATGGTAGATTCGCTCTCCTTCTTCTCCTTCAAGGCTGCTGCCAACCCGGAGGCCAGATCATTCCCATTGCTGGCTGGCTTAGTTCCATTGCTTAATTGGGCATCCTGTTGTAAAGACTTCTGGGATCTGTTTTTAGTGGAAAGCGAAGGAGGTGGTGGCGGTGCCGGTCTCGATTTAGACTTTGGTGGTTCACATTTCACAATATACGCAGTTGGAACCCATCCCTCTTTCGATTCATCAAGCGTCTTTCCAAGTGACCACCCATTACCCGCATCCTGGAGAACGTATATAACTGTGTCTTTCATAACAGGAAGCTCTGATGGTGAACCACTGCCTGGAAAGTCATAAGCCGCCTTGTATGTTGGCCACTTTGGTTTCTGCTGTTGAAGTGGAGGAGGTGGTGGAGGAGCCGAACGCTTGTTAACAACGGGTCTACCCTTAATTTGTGGCTGGCTTGGCTGTACAGGCTGTCTCTGGCTCTCGTGCCGATTCACCGATTGCTGAATAGCTGGTTGCTGAGCTGGCCTCGTCTGTTGCTGTGCCGGTCTTCTAACAGGTTGCTGCATACCTTGTCTTGCCGGTTGTGTATGTGCTTGTCGCTGCAATACTGAGCCTGCACCAGTTGCTGCAAGCGTCAATTTGTACTTTGCAACTGCATTTGAAATGATACTTCTACCTTTTGGTTTAGGTTTCGACTGCGTTGATCCAGGAAGCCCTTGCCTAACCGTCACCGTCGACGATTTGTAAATGTCACCTTCAGCAGGGGCCTCTGAAGAGCTCCGGAACTTGATAGTCCGCATCTTCCCTGGCTTCCTGGCATATGAAACAGTAGGCCCGATCTCGATTTGCAATGCTGAGTTTGCCTTCTTCAATCGGGTAACCAGCTCTGTCTTGAACATCGTGTTGATGAATAAATCGGGCCTCGTGCTTGACTGCAAGTTAACCGCGAGCCAATCATCTGCAAAACTGGACATCGAAATTTTTGGAATTTGGTTGGCCGAAATCTTCTCCTCTATCGAATATTTCGCCTGCCCTTCAATAATCTGCTGCCCAACGATGACAAATTCCCCGGGTGATGTGATCAAAAATATTTTAGGCAACCGTTCGGCAGACCTGCCAAACTTTGAGTGAAGCTGTTGGCCTCTAGCTGAGAAGGAAATTTTGTAGGAAGCTCCAATGGCATCCATAAGAAACTTTCCAAAGCCGCCTGTTTGGTCGTTGCAACCCAAGTAATCTCCTAAATATGATCTTGAACCGAGGATACTAAGTCTCCGCCTCTGTTTCCGACCACCAAGCATCTTCGAACCATAGTCTCTTAGAGCGATATATTTGTCCGCTTCTCCAGTGATCCGAGCTCTCCATAATCTTTGCACAATACGTGCAGCCCTCTCACGACGCCTCAAATAGCGCCTGCAGGCTCTTTGAATAATTTTTGCCTTGCTGGCCCAGTAGTTCTCCCTCTTGTCCTCTAAAGCAAACAAAGTCTCCGGTTTTTTAATAAATACCTTCGTGACACCAAGCTGCCATTCAGTACCTGGAAAACCCGCATCTTTAAGAATAATCTCGGTGGCCGTTTTTGCATCTCCCTGATAGATATATTCACCAGCATATGAAGTCTGGGAAGAAAGCAAGTAAAAACGCTCGACGAATTTTTCAAACGTCTGCCGGTATGCAAAACCTGCACGACGGATACGGACATTTTCCTTCAAACCCAAATACTTGATCTGGTGGAGGACATGTGAAACGTCGTATTCCGTGGCAGATCTATGATCATTCGGTTTGATTGTACGTATATATGATGGGGTAGCACGTGATAAAGTTGTCATCAAATCATTGGCACTTTTCTTGATCTTTTGTGAGGCTGTTGGTGGTCTCTTCTTGTTGTTCTCGTCAACCTTGTTTGGGAACAAAGTGTGGACAAACGGATCCTGTGAGGTCTGAATCATTTCCAACAAATCATTCAAAAGCTGATCCTTATTCTTATCGGTGATGTGCTTAATGTCATATGTGACATCACCAGCATAATGTCTAATGACAAACTTAGAGCCACGAGAGCTGAAATGCGGATTACTGTCAAGCATTCCCAATCTCTGAGAAAACGACTGATCTGCTGCCACCGAATCGGCATGAGCAGTAGCACAGGCATCATCCAACGCAGCAAAGATACCTGGGGGACGTTTTGCCTCGATCAAATCACACACCACTTTGTTGTTGAAGTATTTAATGGGTGTCCATGCAATCTTTTCACGAACATATTCATCCTGTTCACTTTTCAATGTAAGCTGAATAAAAATCTGCTGCAACTTTTCATTCACATAGTTAATACACAGCTGTTCAAAAGAGTTATGCTCAAAAATCTCAAAGCCATAAATATCCAAAATTCCGATGGATTTAAAAGTGGCCGAGTTCATATTCGAAAAGGAGAGATTCACTCTGTCAACAATCCAATCAAAGAGATTTGTGTATAGACCCTTGGCAAGAGCATCACGTGATGCCGTTGCCTGAACTGGATTTAATGGAGAATGGTAAATGGAGCCACGTCTCATTCCGTGAAATGTTTGAATTGTACGCTCAACAACAGATTTGCAAAGGGTTTGAGCATCGACCTGAAGAAGGTATGCCACAAAGTCTGTGACTGAAGTGTCAGCAATAGCAGCATTACCTTCCTCGTCTTCTGTGAACGTGATATTTCCTATCCAAAGAATGCCTGCTAAAATTCTGAAAATTTGGTCTCTTTCCGCGTCGGTAATACCAATAACATCCATGGCCTTCAACGTATCGTTGAAATTGGCCAAATCATCAATCGAATCCACACTAGTACATCCGGATGCAGATGTGTATAAATATTGCTCTGGTTGTTGAACACCATACGTTTGTCTATATTTATCACTGGCACCTTTAGTGAATTGATAAAAGATATGGAAGTTTCTCTCATTCTGAATCTGGCCAACAACCCTTTGTTTCTCCAACAAGTAGTTCGTAATGTTGGCTGAAACAGGCTCGAATGCCTTGTTAAAGTTAATTTCAAGGTATTTTCCGTGTCGCGAAGAGTTATCATTCCGAAGAGTCTTTGCACATCCAAATGATTCCAATAGCGGATTTGTTGCCAAGACCATATCATTGATGTGCTTAATTTCAGCGGATGTAGTCATCGAACCAGAAATGTTTGCAATGTACTGCATGATACGTTTAGCAGCTTCCGTTTTTCCGGCACCAGATTCACCTGAAATAATAACGCATTGGCTTTCGCTGTATGCAACCATATTATGATACATTGACTCAGCAATTGCGTACACATGAGGAGGAACTTCTAATCTATTGGTATTCTTATATGAATCGATAACTTCTTGAGTGTAAATTCCCAAATCTCTGAAGGGGTTCACAGAAATTAAAACCTGACCAATATATGTATAAATGATACCATTTTCAAATCTCTTGTGTAGATTTTCATTTATAGATTCGTCTGAGATCGTTGAAAGAAGAGTGAGATCCGAAACACCGACTTCTTTCTTTCTTGAGTGCTCATACTGGGCCCTTTTTATCTTCCCGCCTCCTTTTTTAGGAGGCGGAGCCGTTTTATTCCGGTTTCTATTTCTTTTTCTAAGAAAGCCGGCCATATTGAACTAACAAAGTGTTAAATATGGAAATTTCTGAATTTGTTGGACGAATTCGTCTTAAAATGAAAGCTTAAGCAAAGTTAATTGATTCTGCATCATGTCTGGAAGAAGCGAATTCCGTGAGAAATACTAGTTACAGATAATCAAGAAAATAAACGGGCTTACCAATCTGGTTTGGTGCAGTAGAGACGGAAAAAAAAATTATACCCAGCGAATCAAAGCCGTTAGACAGGTATATGTTTGTATGTTTAAGAAGAGCAAAGGATTGTTTTTCCTCGTTAACCATACATAAATGTCAGTGATGATTTAATTTAACCTAAAGGTGCAGGGTAAATGATATATTTTCATTGATACTCTCTATTGTTTTTAGGTATCTATTTATTTGAGCATTGATTGTGTTTACTGTTAATTTGAGATCTGAGGCCGAATCTTCAACAAATTAAATGTAAGGATGTAACGTTTCAGACTAGCTTGATACAGTATAAGCCGTAAGCAGTTTAAGGTTGATTAATTTGTTACTTACGTGCTGGCATAGCATTAATCAAATCTGGTTATATCTTATTCTAAATGTTAAAATTATATCTACTCCCTATGTTATTTATAAGGCAGGGTTGTCGGTATCTTTTTTATTATCAGTAAATTAAATCCCTTAATTCCGGCTTTCGCACTATTCTTTTTCTAAGAAAGTGAATGTCTGATTTGATCATGCACGTCATACTGTGCGTATGCAATAACACTTAATAATATCCATTTTATTTTTACTTTCTGATCCTTTTTTATCTTTACTTGATCTAATTTCACCTCTCTCTTCAGCCTGAGGCTTTAGCTAAAGTGAATAAAATTATTCCTAAGTATGTGGGAGGAATACTTTTCAGTGCAGATATTTTTTATCATCTTGCGAGAAACCTTGGAGAGTGCAATTATCATTTCGGTTCTACTTTCCTTGGTTAAGCAGACATTTACTACAAAAAGCCCAACTACCGGTGAAGATGTTTTAACCATCAGTAAGAAGGCATATAAGCAGTATTGGACTCAAGTGTGGATAGGTGCTATTAGTGGTTTGGCTCTATGTACTGGCTTGGGAGTGGTGTTCATTGCCGTGTTTTATTTAATTGGAAGTGACATCTGGTCACTTGCTGAAAGAGTCTGGGAAGGATTTTTCAGCATATTGAGTGCATTAATTATTGCTGTGATGGGTGTTGCTCTTTTAAGGGTGAACACCTTGCAAAGCAAATGGCGCTGGAAGTTGGGAAGATCTCTTCATGGTGCCAGAATTCAAAATTCTGAAACGAGCGATTCGAATGTAGAATCGTGCCGTGGTCGTAATTTAAACCCAGTTGATGAGTCAAATTGTGAGGATGAGCGGGCCTTACAAAGCCTTCGGAATGAGCCATTATACTCGGATATGACAAAGTTTGTTTCTATCAAAAAGAAGCTGAGACATCTCAATGAGAAGTACGCCTTGGTTATTCTTCCGTTCATAACAACATTAAGGGAAGGACTAGAAGCCGTTGTTTTTGTTGGAGGAATTGGTGTCGACCAACCTGCAAGATCGTTCCCTTTGGCAATTGTAGCCGGTGCCATCATTGGTATTGGTATCGGTGTTGCAATGTACAAAGGGGGAAATCAAATGTCTCTTCAGGTATTTCTTATAGCATCGTCGTGTTTCCTCTATCTTGTTGCCGCTGGTTTGATGTCTAAAGGTGTTTGGTTCTTTGAATTGGAACATTTTGTTGAAAAGTGTGGCCAGGACACATCTGAAACTGGTTCAGGTCCAGGTTCGTACGATATATCCAACACACTTTGGCATGTAAACTGCTGTAATGGGCTTACAGATGGTGGATGGATGCTTTTTAATGCTCTTCTCGGTTGGACTAACACGGCAACATATGGTTCAGTGTCCTCGTACATAATATTCTGGCTGGCCGTTATTATGTTTTTGAAAATCAGGCTAAGATGGGAAAGATATGGATACAACTCAATGTTGCCAATCCGTTGGCAAATAGGATCCATAAAGAAGAGAATAATAGCTGACAGGCTACTGTACCAGGAGTATATTGACTTAAAAAATGGCACTGGTACTTGTAGTCCAAGTAATACCAGTCGCGCAATAGAGTCTTCTGGAGGTGAGAGAAAGGCATTTCATGTTACCAATAACGATGGATCTTTACCATTGGTTCCGTCTACCGCTAACTCAGATGAAACAGATGCTTTGCTAACCGATTGTCATTGATAAGTGTAGTCATAGGTTTAGATGTTTACGGATGTTGTTTGACCTGACCCATTTGAATCTCAATTATATTCTTCTAGTTTGACATGTCTGTAAATACAAATGCGTTCTATGCAAAGCAAAATTATTATTATAAAAAGGAAAGCTACTTAAATCAACGTGATGTAGTCTTGGGAGCTGAAAGCACAATAAGAAGAGGCAAAAAAATAAAGGACACTGTATGCTCCCCATAAGCAATGAATGAACAGGAAAGCTTATAATTTAATCTAATACATTAGGAGTGAAACGCTATTTTTTAGTGATTCCAACATGGACCAGCCATAAGGAGGGAAAACCACTTCCCCTGTGAGACATGTAATAAGTTCATCATCCTTTGTGTATGCTCTAGCAACAACTTTATACTGACCTGGAGGAACCTGACTTGGGATTTCAACCTTTTTATTTAGTTCGTAATGACCCTTCTTAATTGGACACTTCATGTCCACGTTTGGCAATTCTTCACAGAGATCATAGGTAGCATGAATAAGCTTGATCAAACCGTAATCAACGTCAACATCAACATAAGCACCTTCCTCCACAGGAGCGCTAAGAGTTCCGGATGCGATAATAGTCAAATTTTCACCTCTCTCTGGTGGAACTGGGTCCATCTTAAGAGAGTCCAAAGTAAGAATTTGAGGCTGCAGTGAATCACATAGCTCCAATGGTGATTCTCCAGGAATTGGTTCATTCAAAATTTGCGTTTGTCCATCCTTCATAAATTGCTTCACCGAAAAGGCCGAAGCAGATGTCAAACAGAAAAGGATCTCTGTGAGTAGACCAAAAGGCATTTTTTACGTTTCGCTTGGTTGGTAAAATAAAAATGTAACTAAGTTAAGTTGCCCTTAAATCAATCTTGTGGTTTTATATCCCCATAATTAAAGGGCAATAAGTAGATCTGAGAAATGCCTGTGCAGAACACAGATAAGCAAGGCAGCAGCAAGCAAAAAAAATAAAATGAAAATGAAGATGAAAAAGCGGTGTAATGATGTAAACAATCCATTTGAAAAGTAGTGCTAATTGTGTTTTGCGGGTGGTGCATGTTTTCGGTAGCAAAGCTTAATGAAATGCCTTGGTTAGAACATGATGTCCGCCATTTAATTCATATGAATAAATGTAAGAATATTTCTGTTAAAATGCATATATATATTACCTCAGTTTATATGGCAGTTTATACCAGTAGAATCAGGTAAAAATAATGTCTGTTTTACCGCGTCCTGGATAGTGTCTGTCTATCCACAGTTCTGTTGTTCCTCAGCTTTAAGCCAGCAAATGTTATAGAGAAATGGCATGGACAAGATAACATTATCATTTGAGTTTGAGTTCGATTATTTGTTATTTAATTTCATGCTTACAATAAGTTTGCAGATTCATGTTAAATCCTTTATAAATTATAGGTTCAATTATTTAAGTGCTCCAGATAATGCAATAGAGAAATCTTGGATAAGCAAGAGAGCATACACACGATTGGATTATCAAAAATTCTAATTGAAATGTTCCTGAGCAAAGCAAAGTTGTAATTTCTTTTATATTTCCCAATGTTTTTGCCTCGATTGATTCTAGAAAAACCCGGAAGCTTTGTGGTATAGTGAGTAATTTAAAAAAGGACTGACGATGAGTTTATAAAAAATCTTCCTTAGGACATGGACTATTATACATAATATTATTTCTTGTGCAAAAGTATCAACTAAGAGTATTTTTTCCCCTGTATTTTTAGTTTATTGCATTTAATTCAAGTTGACCCATCATTATTATGTCTTACAATATAAATAAGCTGACCGGCAAACATCTAATTCGCCTGACATAAATCTTCGTTGGATATCTGGCTTTTGAAGTTTTAAAATTTCTATAATAGTAATTAATGAATTACATTTAAAAAGATACTTCCTAATATTGCTTTGTTTTAATTCCTATAACCCCATATGACCCTGTTCTAACGATTGTTAAGGTATTCAATTTTTTGTTCCCCTTGAATCCTCTGAAAGCTTTGTTCCCCGTAGTCCGCTCTATTAATCAATCCCTGATTGTATCTTAACCGATAAATTTTTATTGTCTTTTTTGTTGTCGTTATTACTTTTTCGAAAATTAAACGATCCTTATCCAATTAATCAAATTTGAATAGCGTCAACGGAGCAAATATGCATGGATTGTATGCTTGTTGCAATTGTCCTTCATTGGCATCTGATACGGATTGCCAATTCTTAATTCCAGCTTGAAGATAGCATAGCCTGGAACATTCAAAAGTGAAAGGGTAAATAACCAGATGTTACTAATTACTTATGAAAAGCATAATCTACGGGTTTTGTACATTCAGATTTTGGATATACATAACTGTCAGATAACCCTGGGAGGTGTTGAAACCATTCTTACCAAACATACCAGAGGGTTTCAACAATGTGTCTAGTGTAGGGATGTACTGCGTGGTCGGAGGCAAAGCGTAACAACTAACCAACAGTAATTGCCGCTTCCTATACTTGTCATTACATTGTAATACAATGGTGGAAAATAATAGGATGGATTCAGCCCAATGAAGTGTAGGTATTTGGCGGGAAATCAGGAGGTTTTGTGAAGGCAGCACAGCCTTGCACCTTCCTTACGCTATTGTCTTTGGAAGCCGCGAGTGAGTAGTGGAAATCGGAACTGGCGTGCCGATAACAATAGGAAAGTTGATAACAATAAAAATAGTTCATGTAAAATTGAATCACGCCTTCGTTTTTCCGCCCGGACTCTTCTCGAAAAAAAAGCGTTTCGCTACCTAGTAAGTGAAAAAAGTGGAAAGTGTAACTGAAAAAATTTACAGAAAACGCCGATCAAATGAATCAAAGGACATCTGTCTAGGATTAATTGGAAATTGAAATTTTTAAATAAACATTTGGTGATAAATTAACCTTTTGATTTTTTAGTATGAATTCTCTAAATGAATTATTTTGATGGTTAATTCATGGTGAAAAGTCCCTGAGCCCTTCTGAAATGTTCTTCTGGCCATAGTTACATAACAAGTCCTGAAATTTGTAGGTAGAATTGGAATATCCGTTATCCTAAAATAGTAAGATAGTTTATCAAGCGAAGTAGCATCAATCGGCTTGGTACGGAATTTCGGACTTCAGAAATATCCAGTTGTCGGAGCTGCTGCGAGACAAGATTCATTTTTATTTAGTGTTCAATGGAATTTCTCATGTGGCTAAATTACCCATCCTAAAATTACAGATGTCCGTAGATTTGAACGAGACTCATTCGGTAGCTAGTTGTCCGCGCCAAGTGTCAGCTCGGTATCGTTTTCAGTAGGCACTAATCGGTAAGCATCGCGAAAAATTGGAGCAAAAAAAAATATTTAGGCACGTTGTTCATTTTCCTACTCTTGCTGATTCCTGGTATCAGTCCCTCCTTACAAACAGGTATTGTCTTTTTTTTCTTTTTCTTTCTGCTCTGAATCGCAGCTCTGTCCGGCATGAATTATTTTTTCTTAACCTTTGTGGTCATCGTTGGCAGCCCTAAGTATTTTTGTGCCCTGCCGGTTAATGCATGATTCCACAATTTTTCAGTTGGGTGATACTCTCTCCCCCGAATCCGGACGTTTCCCCGTCGCTTTTTCATCAATGCTGGCCGGGGCTCTCTCAAATCCTCCTCTCCTCTTCAGATTCTCATGTCTATATAAAAGAGTATCCGTTTGCTGCATTTTTTTTTCTTTCAGTTCGATTGCGCTACTTGCTACTTTATATTCTTTTCATTTCCTTTTCTTTTTTACTCTTCAGTCTCTAACGACTTTTAACTTATCTTTTTCTGATAATAAAATTCAATTAACGCATAATGTCTACCGTTACTAAGGTCCACGCAAGATACGTCTACGACTCCAGAGGAAACCCAACCGTTGAGGTTGATCTTACCACCGCTAAGGGTGTCTTCAGAGCTATCGTCCCATCCGGTGCTTCCACTGGTGTCCACGAGGCTCTTGAGCTCAGAGATGGTGACAAGTCAAAGTGGCTTGGAAAGGGTGTCTTGAAGGCTGTCAGCAATGTTAACAACATCATTGCCCCAGCTGTCGTCAAGGCTAAGATTCCAGTTACTGAGCAGGCTAAATTCGATGAGTTCTTGAACTCTTTGGACGGTACTCCAAACAAGGGTAAGCTTGGTGCTAACGCCATTCTTGGTGTTTCTCTTGCTGTTGCCAAGGCTGCTGCTGCTTTGAAGGGTGTTCCATTGTACGCCTACTTCTCCGATCTTATTGGATCCAAGAAGCCATACGTTCTCCCAGTTCCATTCATGAACGTCTTGAACGGTGGTACTCATGCCGGTGGTAGCTTGGCTTTCCAGGAGTTCATGATTGCTCCAGTTGGTGCCAAGTCTTTCCATGAGGCTATGGAAATCGGTGCTGAGGTTTACCAGCACTTGAAGAAGTTGGCCAAGAAGGAGTACGGTCAATCCGCTGCTAACGTCGGTGACGAAGGTGGTGTTGCTCCAGATATTCAGACTCCAGAGGAGGCTCTTGACTTGATTGTTGAGGCTATCAAGGCTGCTGGCCACTGGGGTAAGGTCGGTATTGCTATGGACTCTGCTTCATCTGAGTTCTTCAAGAACGGCAAGTACGACTTGGACTTCAAGAATCCAAAGTCTGACGGTTCTAGAGCTTTGACTGGTGCCCAACTTGGTGACCTTTACGCTAAGTTGATGGCCAAGTATCCACTTGTCTCCTTGGAGGACCCATACGCTGAGGATGACTGGGAAACATGGACCACTAACTTCCCTAAGACCAAGATCCAGATTGTTGGTGATGATTTGACTGTTACCAACCCTAAGAGAATCGCCATTGCCATCGAGAAGAAGGCATGTGACGCTCTTCTTTTGAAGGTTAACCAGATTGGTTCTTTGACTGAGTCCATCCAGGCTGCTAAGGATGCTTACGCTGCCGGCTGGGGTGTTATGGTTTCCCACAGATCTGGTGAGACTGAGGACACTACCATTGCTGACCTTACTGTCGGTTTGAGAACTGGTCAGTTGAAGTGCGGTGCTCCAGCTAGATCTGAGAGATTGGCTAAGTACAACCAGTTGATGAGAATTGAGGAGGAGCTTGGTGACAAGGCTGTCTTCGCTGGAAGAGACTTCCATATCGGAAACAAGCTATGATTTTGTCCATGATATGATGTTACGTATATGTACGACCTGAATTTTACGTCTTTTTCTACCATTTTGAGAGTATATATACTCAAGACATTTTATTGCGTTTGTTGAATATATGAATTAGTGTAGTTTGATTCTTACTTTTGGCTGTGGTTTTTTTAACGTGGATTGTTTAATGTTTTATAGCTTCCGTTTTTGTGTGTGCGTGGATGGATTAAAGGGATCGTTGTAGGAAGTTGACAGTGGATATCAAAATCGGATCTTAAAAAAAAAACGTTTGATTCTATTAAAGTATTTATTATCTATACCATTATATTTAGTTTAGATACTTACATTTACCCACGCCCTCTTGCTTCCAAAATATAGCACATCTCTTATTGACATCATTTGCTTCCGAAAGCTAATAACTTGCTATGGTCTTTCAACACCATCACCGATTGCCAATTCTTATCCATTGCTCCGCCTATCTATAAACTCGCTGATATACTTCAATATTCATATACAACAATAATTACTCTGATCGTTTTTAGCGCCCATCATTCCTTAAAACCGACGATCAACATTTTTCCTCTTGTACCAACTAACGAAGTCCCTGATACTAGCTCTGACACCTCTGCTATCCTTTGTGTTCAACGCTGCCTCAACACTACCCAAAAGCTTTAGCTTCTCCTTCTCTCCGACAGAATTTGATTGTAAAGAGGACAAGCACGAATCAAGCCACATTAATGGTGTCTTGAAGTCACCCTGAAGCGATGCAAGCTTTATTATCTTCGAAATGAGTTCATTTGCCTCCGGCCAGCAATCAGAAGGAAATGAGTAAATCAACCCATACATCAATTTTGAAATTATCTCCTCGCCTGTATTCATCGCAAATGCCCTAATTTTCATTTTCAAATCCTCGGGAATATTTTCCATCAATGAAATTGGTGGAGTTTCAAATCCCCATGAATATAAGTCAATGAGGAATTGAAGGACAGTTGAAATTGCTCCATACTCATGGTATTTCTCTAATGCCTTCACACCTGTACGATAAACCTGCTCAACTATTACATCATCCCGTATTAACCTCGCAGGGGAAAACATCAAAATATCTCCCATCATTCTATAGAAATCTTCGATCAAATCTGGGTAATTTTCAATCTCACGTTCATCTAATCCGGTGAAAAATTTATGAAAAGTTTGTATTTGATGAATTGCAAACTGCCAAACTGCATTTGCAACATGTTCTCCTGTGTCCTCATCAGATGAATATTCTTTTATTAAAGAGCCGGAAACCCAAAGGTAACATCCATGACGATACTTGTTGAAGCCGTATACAAGCATCTCTGAAGTTTGGTGCAACACCGGGAGCATGTAGTTACGAAGAATCTGAATAGCTGTTCGAACTAACCTCATTGTTCTTTCACTCACCTTTACCGACCTTCCGTGGCTAGTGACCAATCTCTCTATTAACGGCCAAACGTTTTCCATTAATATTTTAGCAACGGGATTTGTCTCGCAGCTGAAGCTGCGGGGCTTTAATGAATCCACATAAATTGTGATCAACTCGATTGTATCAGCGATCTTAGTATCTATCTCATCCATAGTCTTAGTATTCGATGAATGCATCTCACAAAGGGTGGACAGCTGTTCCAGTGTTGGCTTCCAGAACATCCCTGTAATTTTGTATAGCCTGTCTGAATCCCTAACCTCATTCAAAACATACGCAATACCCTGGGTAAATTCATATTGTGATTGAATGTCGAGAAGTCCTTGAACGTTTGAGTAAAAGTTAAAAAGTGTTTCCAAGTATTCCGTAAGCAGCGAAGCACAGTCCATACAAAAATACTTCAGTGCATGTGAAGCAGCCATAATAACGTCAACATCCTGTTTTTGTTGAAATCCCGCCATGATGTAATCAAGTTGCTCCTGTAAAAATTCTGGATGTTTTGATGTCCATTCTGTGTACCTTCCGAGCACAAGAGTAGCTGCATACCTCACTTTTGAATTTTCTGGCAACTTCACCAAGAAATGCATAATCTGAGGTAGCATTTTATTTTCATTTGTGCTGACTTCCTTAGCCATTGTACGCATACTAAAAAGTGAAGCTTCTATTTCTTGCCACATCACTTGCTGGCCATTCGCTTGCATCTGCATTAATTCCTGAAGTCTCAAAAATGGAATGGCCAATGCCTTTTCTGCCCCAATAACTGCACAGCAGTCCTTCAACACGTCACCCATATCATACCTAAAATCTTTAAATTTATCCTCAGCTTCTAAGTCGTTATTAAACAAAACAGCCAAATCCGTTGATTCTGATTCCAAGGGATACCGAAGATGTTTAATCATAATTGCTAAAAGGCTTGTATACGTTGGTGTGAAGGCGGATCTGGCTTCCTCTCTAGCACCAGTCGTAAGCAAAGACTTCAAATCGTACCAAAACTTGAAAGTATATTTAACCACATCTAAATCCTCTTCATACGATGATAATTGAAGCATGATGTCGACCAATGGTTTGAAATCATATGGCATTGCCGCTATATATGCATGCCACGACTCGGCCGCGGTGGAAAATAGCATTACAAGTCTCTCCATCTGCTCCAAGTCATTCTTGCTTTGTTTTAATAGCGATTGCAAGCTTATCAAACGTTCGTATAAGTTTTTGACCATAGGTAAACTCTGTTCATCAAATGTATCTGTCTCGCCAATAATAGTAGAAAGGCAGTCCACCGCAGTGTCAAAGGTTTGCTCATTTGCAAGTCCTTCAAATATCAAGGAGCATAAAGAGCTATTCGAAAGTATTTGATTGACTGGAGTTTCAATAATCCATGATTGTATGCATCCCAATAAAAGCTGATTGGTCTCCGCAGAATTGTTGTTCTTGTTGTCTGAAAGTGTTGTCAATATATAAAGTATTTTTTCGACGTTATTTGTAATCAAATTTTTGGTTTGAAGCTGAAATTCCCCTTCTGTAAGAGGTGTGCGACGAACATCAAGCATTTCTTCCGGCAACACTTTAAGAAATTCAAGCAAAGTGTTCATGGCATTTGGATAAAGGGAAGACATAACCTCTGAAATAGCATTAGTCCAAGTTAAATCCTGGAGAGCAAAATAAGCCATAGAAATGCACAATTGTGTAGTTATTAATCTCTGTTTGTCATTGAAGTATATCATAGCTTGTATTATTGAATCTTTAAGCGAAGAAAGTGTTTCCGTGGGAAGCTGGCCGAAATCATACTGCACCTTAGATCGAAGAGTCTGGGCCACAAAAACCTTCATCTCTAATCCAGAATTCTGATCCACCAGTAATGGAAAAATGAGTTTCCATGCCTCTTCTGAGCGTTGGAACGTAAGTAAATAATCATTGGCTTGCGATCTTAAAGAAGGGTCGGAATTTCCATACAAAGTGGCAATTGCTTGTTGTAATTGACCAGTTAATTCATCCGATAAATCTGACATATCTAGTAAAAGAGCTTTCTGCAAATTGTGTCTTCTCTTGCACAAATTTTGGATCGATTACTTGAAGAAGAGAACCCGCAATGCAACAAGATGTTTATCTATCATCATGCGTGCATTCTTCACGATTATTTTTTTTCACTCAATATAACAAAAAATGTAATAAAAAAAAGCGGAAGAAAATTTTGCCTCGTCTGGTATTTACGTTAGCAATTTTAGCGTTTGGATGATTAGTATACGTTGAATGACACAATTGCCAGCTTTTTTTTACAACACCAGAAGACCAATATTAGAGGTTAAGCTATTTTTTATGAAAACTCGAGATGTCTGAAAAACGACAGCATAAGGTGATGGTCCCACCCATCAATCAGATTTTCAAGTACCTACAGCAGCAGTCAAAGGTAACCATTTGGTTGTATGAACAAGTTAATGTTCGCCTTACTGGTGTTTTGAAAGGATTTGATGAATTCATGAATGTTGTTCTTGATGACGCTGTGGAAATTAGTCAAGGGAAATCTGCTAAACAAAGGAAATTGGGAACAGTGCTATTGAAGGGTGATAATATTACCTTAATATCATATGAAGATTAATACAGGTGTGCACATGATATCATAGGCCTAAATATCTATTGAATTTTATTGAATCCACAAAAACGGCTGATTGATATGTTCTGTGGACTCAAGGATATATATAGTGGATGAAACACTTACTTTCCTTATTTCCATGTGTTAATGCAAATGTTAGGTTTATTTGCGCTCGTTTAAGAGACACAGAGAATATGTGATGTTGGACTAGTTCTTCCTGTCCAATTGGAAAAGAGAGATCGTGTTAGTCTTGTTTCGTTGGGGAACGTTAATTGACTCCCCATCTGCCTTCGTAAGAGATTCTATGTCATTCTGAAGATTACATTGTATGTTTTTTTCTAATGGCTCCTCTGTGATTTTTAATGTATAATAGTTTGAGCTTTCTGTCGGTGTTTTAATATATATATGTTTTTGATGGTCGAGTATTAGCACATTGAGCCCATTTTAATGAAAGCAGAGTCTACCTTAACATACGTTGTTAAGCCTCAACGACATTTTATGTTGCTTTAAATAGATCGTTGACGGTAATAAATAACAATCGGTAATCATCAATTATGTGTTGCATGATATAATTTTGTATAGATGTAATATATTTATTTGACCATTCATTATTAAAAGGTACTGAAATTAAAGTTCACTAAGGACTTTAGAAAATGAATGTACCTTTCCGCGTTTGAAAAAAAAAAGCTAGTCCCTCCTGAACAAAAATTAGTGTGTTCTTGTCTGACATTGTCTGACATAGTTTAACTTAATTGATTATTACAAATTTCCAAAGTGACTTTTACTTTCTCCTCAAAGGACTTCAAAATATCATTTCGTGATTCAATATTATGTAAATAAATTACACTGATGAAGTTCATTATGACAGTTGTTATCAACTAGTTTAAATCCTCTCTGGTAAAAAAAAACGAGGGGCATCAAAAGCATAAGTAAAAGATATCTGGAGTGAGGACCTAAACCAAAGAATCTTCATGTTTGATTTAGTTAAATTTTTTTTGAAATAAGTAAGCCTGAGCTTTTCTCCAAATAGTAATTTGGAACATTATCTAACAAAGTATAACAGTGCATTAAATGTATTTAAATATTTAAATGTTAATAGTCGTAAGGTATTTTATTTGTAAGTACCTTCCCTTACACTCTATATATAAAGCTGTTTCTTATGTCACTGTTGGAACCTAGAACCTATATGATATAATGATGTTTTATATGTTATGTCCGAACCTATGAGTTATAATAATGTTTTCTATGTTGATAGTTTATATAGGTTCAACTGGTATTTGATTCATAATATGAAAATCAAATTAATTATGATTAGGGAGATATCAGAAATAATCCTCAAGAACTTCTCCTGCGAACGAAATTTCTCCCTAATCTACTTTCGGCTGAGAATGACCTATTCCACTTCTTCGGAAAAGTATCTCTTATATGTCGTTAAGGTTAGTGTTCCCAGAGTAATATAGTGTTGCGATATTTATAGTAATATATAACTAGTGTAGGCACAAGAGGATATCTGAGCTTTATATAGTTGTCATTCTTCTTATACAATAGGACATGTTCTACTCACATGTTCATTATTCTATCTTCCTAATGTTTTGACATATGTAAGTACTACTTTTTCCTTTATTTACTATGAGTCTCCTAAAAGGGACGACGACCTTATTGTGCAATTTGTAATACATATTGATATAGAGGAATCCATCTTGAAGTGAACTTTCAGCTGAACCAAAAGTAACCCTCGGGTTCTCACTGGATTACAAATGTATTCGTAAGGACTCTGTTTTGTAATGCGGATCATTCTATGCAACAGAAGTTATTTCTATATCCGAACTATATGACCAATTTCGTTCATAACTTTGGGCATCTGCGCGTTCGGTAGTGATACGGTACAGGGTTATGTGAGCAATTAAGCAGATACAAATGTTACACGAGATTATATACTCTGACAGGTTTAAAGCTAGATAAATAATTGAAAAATTAGAATTCGGACTTTCCGAGAAGGCGTGACATAAGTCACGCAAAAGAGTCAATGTCGGAACAGAGGATGGTACCGGAAAATATAAGATATAATAGATAACGGACGAATGGTACCCAAAAAGGAAAGGGATTAATATCAGACCAGAGAATGGTACTGGACTGAGATAGGATAAGGTAGATAGCGGATGAACGGGTCCCAAAAAGAAAAGGGATGCCAATGGGCACAAAAAAAAGATATTTGGAAAAGAATGATTTGATTTTTGGAAATGTTCCAATTCCATTTAATGTAAATAGAGGTCCTTTCCTTCTGTCGGACATATGAGAATATTACCTAGTATTAGGCAATCTATTATTATATGTCATTAGATTTATTTGTTTTGAGATCTGAACTTATTCTAAAATAACGAAGATTTAGAATAATATCTAATAGAGACAATCCTGGATAAAATGCACTAACTGTGTATGTTAGGGAATCAGCAGAAAAATAATTATGCGCGATCATAATTCTGTTTCTGAGAATTAAATCTTTTTTTTATATTATGTATGATTACCTCACTTTATTTTCCTTTTTATTTTTACTTTACTTTACCTCTTTTTATATAA